>Ga0210059_1001737_pt1 | contig 33268 bp, 22 predicted proteins | sample Ectturendosymbi2_FD_188042 | JGI IMG/M metagenome (GOLD analysis project Ga0210059, IMG submission 188042) | Ecteinascidia turbinata endosymbiont from Florida, USA - Sample 2 (SPAdes) (version 2) | ecosystem: Host-associated > Tunicates > Ascidians > Unclassified | place: Key West, Florida... | reverse complement strand
CATCCAAACTTCGCCGGCAATCGGGCCCATGAACTTCGCCCTGCGGGTCTCCACGTTTCCACCAACAGGCAGTATCGTGGCACAAATGGATTTGCTGAACCCGTTGATACGAACCGATCGGTGGAAAACATCATTTTCAGTCAAACCAGTGACTGTGTTGGCAGCTCCAGCCGTGACGCCTGGGCACATTTTTTAAAGAACTTAGCCAGCTTTTGAATACGATTGCAAAAATATATAATAATTTAATTTTTCTCGCAACGCATTATTCGTAAATTTGCGGCACTGTTGTTCTGAACAACCGAGTCATACAGTGATGTGAATAATTGTTTCAAGTAAAATTATTCGTCTATGCACATGTTTTCAATGACCGATTGACTTAATTGCAACTTTTTCAATCAAACGCATGAGTTTCATCTTTATATCTATCTTTGTTTTGAGCTGTGAGTCTGATATCATGACCTAATTACAGTTATGAGGCTATTTCTACGTTTGGAGATGATCAAGACGCCAATCGTACACATGTACCAAGCGCCACCTGAAACAACACATGTGTTCATTGAACACCACAACACACACACACACACGTGTTACATACCAGCATCAAAACACCAGGCTACATTATGCCATGAGTCGCGTTGCAAACCAGCATGTGCGCACTTAAGTGAACTTTGGGTTGTATTCTGATGTCAACTGAAACAGGTTGTAAGCAAATCGAGGATATGTGCTATTATCCACGCTTCACAACTTCCCAAACGCAAACATGACTTTGAAGAAACATGCAAATACACGAAAGTCAGAATTTTACCTGTCAGTTGACGCATCGATCCACCAAGGTTCGTGCAAACCTGCTGTGCATCTTGAAATTGGCTGAAACAAAACGAGCGTGTTATACACGCGAAAAAAAGTTTAAAAATTCGAAAAGGCACTTCGTTTCACTTGATGGTTCTGACGAAAAACACAATCTGCCTAATCCTGGTGTAAGTATTGTGTACTCAAAACTGGTTGAAATATTTAGAATGTTTAAAGACAAGTAAAGTAACGCAAACGCAAACAATTAAGATTTGCTATTTTCGATCTGCATGACGGCAAAAATGAGAAAGATGAATTCTCATTTTGAGCATGAGGTTGGGGACATTTTCAGCGTCTTACAAACTGTGTGAGGTTTTTGTTTTGTCGAATCAACAGGTCGGATACGAACCAAGACTCAAGTATTTCCTCAGTTGTTAGTCTTTTTTCCTACAATTCAGGTGTACAACTATATTACAGCAAAGCAACTACAGGAAGACAAACCTAGAGGTCGTTTCATCGGTTAACATAAGTACAAAAAGTTCACGTTCAAGAAAAGTATTTCTGCTCAGCCCTCGAGATAAGCCAACACCTTCGCAACCCAAGAAAAACGTTTGTCTAAACATTCGCATTTTTTGGTTTGCCCTGTCTTAGTATTTCTTTATTTTATCGTTCATTGCAAAACAACTCATTGCTTTACGAAATAAAATGTTAAACGTGCATGAAAAGCGAGCCAACTGCTTCCGCTGCACTTACCCAAACATTGCTGGAAACTGCATGATTTCAATCGATGTGAGATCCGTCGTGACTCCGCTTGGTTTCTCCAACGTCACTGCCACAGACATGCCGGTACTTCCTTCAGGAGAAAAATGAACTTGACCTTTGAAGCCCGCAATGTCAATCACTGCACTGTAGTTGAGCGCCGATCCAGCTTCTGTAGAATTGCACGAATGTTAGAATATCACTGAACCGGAAAACAGAAACTGACCGCTCAGTGGTTGTAACTGACAGCGACATTAGCGCATCGGAAATTGTAACGAGGTTGCCTAGAAACAAACTTTTAATGGACGTACGTGCTTTCCCAATAAAACGCTAACAATGCAGAAAATTAGAAGTCCATTGGGCAACGCCGCCACTTGAAACAAACGAGCATTGCTGGAAATAGGCAGAATTTTCTGCAGTGTCCATTCGTGTGATGATAAAACATGTTACGCAAAACCATTTCATTCGCGCGACTGGTAATTCGGGTATAACACAACGCCAAGCGACGATGTGGCGTTTAACGCCATGGAAACGCACTCGCGACCTTATATTTTCCGGCCAGAGACGTCGCTTGTAGCTCTCGCGGTTGCGTGCGTCTGTTTGGTTCGTTTCACTCAGTGGCAACAGAGGTTTTGCTCAACTGCATTAATCTATAATACCAGTTCAAGTTGCAGGAAGCAGTGCACTGATGCTACTGTTTGTGTCTGCGGCTTCATCTCCATCGATTTAAAGAAAATCACAAACAATTACAAGAAATGTCTAATGCCAATACTTGAAAGTTCAATTCAGTTTCAAGAACTTCAATAACAAACTTTGAGAAGAACAATTTTGAGTTTATAATCATGTGATGGCTTCAGCAACGCCATTACTGTCTGTTAAGCTGTGCGGTGAAATTTCATTATGACATCATAACTCGACAGCAGTCAGCCTTCAAAGTACTAACATTTCGATACTACCCCAGAGTGCTGTAATTTTCTGTTAATGACGCCGTAATGGTTGCCAGTCGCGTTGTTAGGGTGACTTGCTGCAATGTCAGCCGAGAACAAGCGTGTCCATTGCTTTCCTGGCAGCTTCTCTGCATGTTTCCCGCAGAACATACAAATCTGCTTGACCGGATGTGTAGCTTGAGTAGTTCTGTTTTTTTCTTTTCGCTTGTGCGCTACTATGCTTGCCTACAGTTATAGTGAATTAAAGCCAGAGGTATTCTAAGAGAAAATCTGTTGTTCCCAAGGGCGCAGTGAGATGGGGCAAGGGGGTCACAAAGCCCCGGGCGCCGAATCACTGGGAGGCGCCGAAAAGTCCCAACAATGTCGCAAGCACTTCAATACAGTACATTTACTCCCAGAAGACCTTATAGGTTCGAACATGGGGGCGCCAAACTTGTTTCTTGCCTCGGGTAGCATCTAACCTCGGTACGCCCCTGGCTGTTCCTACGGGTCAGAATCAATTTAATTCACTGTAACTATAGATCGATTTCTAAAGCCGAATGACCTTGAATCATCGGCGGATAATCCAGAGGCTGCTGCAATATCCACGTACTGGCTGGAAAGTGTAAAGCATTTCTGCGAACCGTAGAGGCAAGTCACCACGCGCCAAACCCAGGTGTCGAAGTGAAAAAGGACAGCTGGTTGATTTTTTGTCTCTTGTGGCTTGTTCTTACATTTAAGGCTGCGAGCCGCACAACCGGGCATTAGTTGCACTTAAACGTGTGCACGTAAAAAGAACAACGGCGTGTTCGCGAGACATCCACTTGCGACTCGTAAACAACGAAATGCAGGAAGTCAATATGTTAAAGGTAGCAAGTCGGAGTCTATGGTCCGGTGTTTCGTCTGCCATTCGATTTTTGTTTTCATATTTGACTTGCTCCATAGTAGAAAATGTACTCTCACGCACGTATGTGCCAGGGATACCTATCCCTGGTATGTGCTTCCAAACATCAAGTGCATTTTCAGTGCGAAATCTTTGCTGACTAATGTCTAGAAGTTCTCTACGGTCTATTAGTCTAACGTCGTTAATGTTGCACATTATTATAAACAGATGTTATGCTTTTTCTAATTGAAATTGCCTACTGTAACAAACACGCAACAATCAACACTGAGAAAGCTCGCGGGCCTTAAAAATTCTGTTCGTGGGCCACATTCGGACCGCGGGCCTGTAGTTGGACCGCGCTCTTCTAGGGTACCGGATTTCACACAGTTTAGTCAAACCTGATCCAGAACGTTTACCGGTACGTCTTTTGATGAAATTCCTGCACCGCAAAACCATCGAGAACTCAAACGACGCTGAGATATGTCAGCATATCACGCTCGATGGGTCAAACACTATTCCGGTAAAGTGAAACCTCTCACCGTTAAAGTGAAACCTCTCACCGTTAAAGTGAAACCTTTCACCTGCGAAGTGAAGTTACTCTCACCATCAGCACTGTTAGTTTTCCTTCACCGCGTGAAGCATTGACTGCGTTCTGAAAAACTGCGGCCAGAATTACTCAGCGCTTGTTTAGGCTGTGCAGATCAGCGAGAACTTCTCGCTGTTTAATGTGATGCATCTGATTTTTCCATAGCTGTCACCTTCAATCTACGGCAGGCCGGTTGCGTTTGTATCTCGATCATTGTCGAAAACTGAATGCAGTTACACTACGGCAGAAAACGGGGCTACCTCGATTATTCGAAGCTATTAGGAAGTGGAGCCATTTTAGCGGATCCACTGCGTTAAAATGGTCCAGTGGAACGCGTCGAACCCTAGATCTTTATGGGAATCCTGCCCCCTATGGATACTGCACTAAACGATAACTGCTGAGCTGTCACCGGACACGCTATGTCTTTCAAGTTGCTGCGTCCTAATCGTTGCCTACATGTTCCCTTGGTTTTGTCTGTACGACATGTTAATTTCAAATTTTTATGTGGGAAGGATTTTTAGAGGAAATGGTCGTGGAATAATTAGTAATAGCACGTTTAGCTTGCCCTGTTGTGATGTCAGAGGACAAGCATGTCAGAGGACGTCCATTCCTTCCCTTATCAGCTTCTCTACTTTGTTTGCCGCAGAACGTGTTTGTGGGTCAAGTGTGCGTTGCTCGCCCAATCTGCTTAGCCGGGTGTGTAGCTTGAATCATTCTGTTTTTCTTTCTTTCAGCGTGCTGCGCTGCTGTGCTGGCCTAAAGTTATAGTGAATTAAAGCCAGAGTTATTCTAAGAGAAAATCAGTTGTTGTTACGGACCAGATCACCCAGTGTGCGTCTGAGTGCGTTCAGTCCTCAAGTCCGCGCGTCAAACTGGGACAAATCCGATCGGTGGCTGGGGATGAGTTTAACGAAAACGTGACTACGAAACACTGCAAATTTGCAGAAGACAAATCATGCAAAAGTATTTTGCAAGTAGATCGATCGAAGCTTCTAAACGTGATGGAAATCTCACTCACTTCAATAAAACAAGATACTCATCGCAGAAACAAAGCGTCCAAAATTTTGACAGTTTTTGTGATGATGATAATACGTGCAAAAAGATTAACCCGGGAAGGTCTTGCTCATCTGCCAAGACGCCCCCTGACGTCATAATTGTTCGAAGGTACTTGTTTGCCGGAGGCAGAATCCGGAATGCATTTCGTGAGAGCGCGCAATGCCGAGTGAAATCCACTCCGACCCTGGCAACATGAACTTGACCCCATGTGAAGTCACGCTCGGAGAGGAAAGCTAACAACTTGCAACAATGCTGCTGTGTGCTTCTGGACAAAGAATTGTGTGAATTGAATAGAAACATATTCACTTAATAAACTAGAAAATGGTTAAAATTCTCCTATGGCATGCGCTTGTGAACGACCCATGATCTCTGGAATAGGTGGAATTGTCTTTGATCACTTACAGCTACTATGCAAACCTTAGCATTTTATTGTAGGTGCGTGAGTGCTTGCGCTTGTTGTGAAAACAGGGTTAATATAGATCCAATGAAGCGTAACGTCAACGTTTTCACGAAACCTTCCGCAAACTTCAGGCAGGTGCCTGAAAACAACCAGGGCGTAAAATTCCCAATAGATCGCAAACTGATTTCCGGTCTTGTGATTATAAATAAAGTCAGTCAACCAGTTTCTCTTAAAACGGCAAACTGGATTATGCCGTAATCAAAGGGCGCGATGACGCACTGATTATGTCGCAACACAATCGTGCCAATGTATTATATCTGCACGTGGAACATTTTGAGATTCATTTTTTTTCAAGTCTGTCAAAATGCGCGATAAGCAGCATAGCTTCCCTACGACTTCTCACTGCAAATATCACAACTGTTTGACCAGAAACGACATGGGAAAAAGTAGAAGATTTCTCAGTACTGCAGTGGACCGCAGTGGATAAGGTTTGTACTTCTCCAAACAGTGAAGATGCGCGCAGATCGAGTCAAAATCTGTGCCTCTGACTCGAAAGAAAGAAGTCACGCGACCTCTGCTCAACGCTATGTGATCAGCACACCCATCTTGCCAGGAACAAATTGGATTGTTCGAAATCTCACTTTGCGCAGAAATGCACAGCGGACCGTGCGTCAACGGCACAGGACGCATCCATGCGGGCTTGCAGCAAATTTGATCTGAGCGGACGCGAGGTGGCGGCCCGGTCATACGCGTTGTTAAGAATTTGCCACAGCTTCTTTGAGCAGCACTATGATGGCCCACGCGTGTCACCCTAAAAAAGTTTTGTTTCTGGCATTTTTTTGAAAGAAAAACAAAAAAAACGTTTCAAAAACAAACAATTTTACTTTCGTTTCGAAAACACTTCCGTTTCGCAAATGTTTTCTAAATAAAAACGTTTTCGTTTTCAAATAATTTTATTTTCGTTTCGGAAACACTTTTCACTTTTGTTATGCCAGCAACTACAAACTTTTAGGGTGCCACGCATGGACCACCATACAGAACTAGCACTCCTTTGATGCGACGCGGCAAGAGCTTGCATCGCAATATTTTTCAGAAGTTATTGCAGCGTTTCACATAATTGCAAGTCACGTCACATCCGTTGACGATCATGCGCCTGTGCTGCGGTAATAAAACGCCAACTGGCCACGAACACTGCCCACACCAGGGGTCAGCAACCTTTTTTGACAAAAGAGCCATTCTGCTTCATCTTCCAGCAGATACGACCGACGAGGAGCCATAAAACGTTGATGGCAGATTATGTTTCATGCGACTTCATAGGAGCATAGGTTAAATTGTGATCAACTTATGTCAGATACTAATCAAATGCAAATTTTAATTCCAAGTTTTGTCACATCCAGAGATCCACTTCAGGGGAGTTAAAGAGCCGCAGGTTGCCAACCCCTGACCTATGCACAGTCATTCTAGATTTGTTCAGTTTGTTTTTTAAAGTGCTGATTTCTGGTCATGTGATGCTTATTCTTATTAAGTGCTTTTATGTGATGCTTGCTCTCATTAAGCGCTTTTAATTCATTTGTTTTCCTCAGTGGCTGACCCAGATCCATCGTTTAGGGAGCAGTCAAAAACAGGCGCTAAAATACTATTTTTTTTTAATTTTTTACCGAAAACTGCCTAATGTTTAAAATACCTAATTTCTAAAAATACCTAATTTTTGCAATTTATTTTTACCGAAGAAAAGTGAAGATCGAAAAATCTTTGACTTAGCATCGAATGAAAATTACTACTAAGAAGAGATGAAACGTATTCAGCAACCCTTCGAGAACAATGGTGATCCGATCGCATTAGCGACTTGTTCGCAAAGTGCTATTAACAGTGAGAAACTGTTCGAGAGCCGATCGTCTGTGGCACAACCACACTATCATGGCTTATCTGAAAATCTTCTAAGATGCTTAAAAGGACCACAAAATCAACCGTAGCGAACTCATGCGAGCGATTGGTAACATGCTGCTGTGCGAAATGAGAAGTTGCTTTCGACCCTTTTTGATCATTGAGGCGCGGCACTGCATCCCGCGTGGGGACTGCGAACAGAAGTACTTTGGCGGAAGTAAAAGGGCCTTCAACACACTCAACAAAGAACACATCAGCTACATCAAAAAATGTCATCCTAATGAAATCGCTCTTGCAAAACACGCATTAGATGAGGACACCGAACGAGCTGGTCACAAGCTCAAAATGTTTTCATTTGAAAATGATTTCAGAAAACGACGGTTTACCGAATCGTTTTTCAACAAATCGACATCCAATGTTGTTAAATGAAAAATTGTCCGTTCTTTTTCCACAAGCATACAAAGCAGGGTTTGGCCATATATGAATTAACAGTCGGATGAATACTTTTGCTTCGTTTTTAGTTCGGTTTGATGAATTTTTTATCGTTCTTACCTTCTTTGTATTACACACCCTACTTATCTCCCTTGCATTTCTCGATGTCGTCATCATTACGTCATGTAGTTACGCGTGTTTGGTGATTTTTAAGTGCTCTCCTGCTTCGCGCCATTCGCCAAAATGAAAGTCTATTGTTATCAGGCTGAAACATCCCTGTCCTTTTGAAATTTTACAACAGTTGAACAAAAAGATTTTATTAGGTGGCCATAAATACCAATGCTTTGAAAAAATATCGTTCGTCGCATAGTTTTTTCAAAAACGCCTTGCATGTTACCCAAAATTCATGATTTTTAAAATGCAATTGAAGTGATTTACCAACATTTATCAATTCAACGAAATATTGAAACAACGATAACGTGTACGACATTCAAAGCAACGTGTAAGTGTTTCCGCAACTGTACAGGAAAGGTAACCAGTGCGTTTGCTATTGAACAATTGCTTGCAAAATGCAAAGTCATATAAATTCAAGCATGATGTGAAAAACGTACCTGCCAGAATCAGGAAAAAGGCGATACCGAGGTACACCGACATCTTTCTGAGCTGATTTGTTACAACACTTTCACACTCAGATATCCTTTAGAGCATTTAACTCCTGGAAAACAGTTTTATTGGTTGGTAATTTTCAGCACATTTTGTACATAATGTTGAAGCCAGTTCAGGTAATGGAAAGAAGACTACAGTCAACTCCTCGAGGTGTGCCTCAAGTGCATTCCTGCACAGCTGAATAAAACAGACTTACACGGTGAATCTGATGAAATTGTTTTTAAAAGATACATCTCTTCTTTAATGTCATTTCTTAATTTAACCCAATAATCGTTAGCAATGGAGTTGATTTATCCACGAAGAATAAACGATATAGTTTAACTTGACATTTCTTCAAAAGTCCTTCGTTTGATTCTGACAACTTGGCACACTCACCCTTGACAGTTATAAGAGTAATATGCCTCGTTCAGAGGACCTGCTTTCAAATAAAAAATCTGTTTCGTTGAACACATCAGTCTCATCTGTGAACTGCTTGAAGCGCCAACTCTTTGTGGTGCATGACGCAAGTCAACCGATCACCATCAACCGCATTCTTTATCTCGGTCACTTGTATGGAAACAAAATGAAATTTACAGCAACGCAACTGCCTTGGCGATCTCAGCTCACGCCCAACAACATGTCGCCTCCTGTGAGCGACAAGTGCGCGAACGACGTGCTTGCTACCAGTGATTTCCTCGAAGGAAAAACTCTAGGGCGTTGGAGCGTGACTGAAAATCCTGGATCGTTGCCTGACAGCTCCTTCGTAAAACACAACATCGTCATCAAGGAGTCGGTTGTTCGCATTATGACATAACACTGAGCAAGCACTACAGCAATCCCGCAGCAGGCGTTCGGTAATCCCCCCTGAAGACATGTTCAATACCGCAATCGCGCGGTTTTTGCGGCAGATTCGCCTGATGTTGTATACAGTGACTAGCGAGGCTCGTTGGCGAATTAAACTTCTGCAGCATGACTTAAAATGGTAAAAGTTCTTCTAAGGATAAAAACCATCCTCTTTACTACACTGGAACCAAAAAGTTAAAAAGATACCGAAAACAAACTTGTGAAGGTTAAATGGTGACTTGAAATTTTTGATTCATATGACAGGATTTGGCCAGAATGTATGCCGTAAATTTGCACTCAATAAGTATAGTATACTTTGTTCAGACGCACACAACCTCGTGGGCACGACATCTCAGTAATGCGTCCTGCACGCTGCTATTGATAAATCCGTTTTTAGAAAGCCAAAAACTCTCAAAACACTTTTGGCATTTTCGTAAAAAGTCAAATTATTCATCCTACCCTAAAGCCGTATAGCATGAGTTGGCACGATTATTCGCTGGCAAACACTCCAGCAAAACCATGCGGTACTTCCAGCCATGGGCGCAATTTGGTGGGGGACACGGGGGACGTGTCCCCCCCACTCTTTCAGACGGTGGGGACAAATTAAGCCATGTCCCCCCCACTTTTTTCTCTTTAGGTTTTGTATTCGGCGAAGTTTCAAAAATAAAAGTGATGTTTGTCACGTTTTGTGTGAAGAGCTTTTCACGTTAGATGGTAGGTTACACAAAGCCAAGTTGACGTTGAAAGAAACAGAGTTTGGTGTGGTATCACTGATTCTGTTCGTTTGTAAATTTCAGCTTCGATAAAATAATTTTTAGTATTTTTCAAGTTTCTAGAGACCGTGAAAGAAGTTTAACTGCTTCTGTCCGACATTTTCCCCTGCGTGGTGTACTGTTAGAAAGGTTATTTTCCCCTGCGTGGTGTACTGTTAGAAAAGTTATTTTCTTGCAACAGTAAGAGTATTACAGCTGCACATGCGAGAGACCACAGTACAGCCATTATTTGTTTCGTGCAGAAATGTAACTGGCTTTGCTGTAACGTTGGTTGTCACATATTCAGAAACAGGCAGCGTATAATTTAATGATGCTAGTGTATATAACAGGGGTGGCCAAACCTGCTCTATGTATGAGCCGCATATCGTAACACCTAAGTCACAAAGAGCCGCAACATAAAAATCCAAAAACACGACTTTATTTGCAATCTACTCTTCTGTGACATCGTAATTCTTTTTGGAACGACTTGCATAAATAATACCGTACGGCACGCTAGCTACCACAGCACCATTTTACAGTATTTCTACACTTGCAATAGAAATAAAAAACAAATATATACTTTTTCGTAAAGCTCAAAAGAGCCGCATGCAAAGGTTCGATAGCCGCATGCGGCTCGCGAGTTTTACCACCCCTGGTATATAATGTTATAAAGTTAGATTTTCAGGCAAATCTCTGCGAAGCTTTTGGCGAAGACAAAAAGCAGCACTATTGTGGAGACTTAGTTTTGGGATGGGGAGTTTGGCAAAAGACTGTTTTCAACCATTAGTGAACAGGATTTCAATCAAAATGTTAGAGAAGTAGCCGACAGTATTTACCTAGCTGCATATTGACCTATAGCTCAAAACGTAGGGAGTTGACTCGGAAATAAGGGTAAAATATACATTTATCCTAACTTCTTGTAATGTCGCGACAATGGTGACCAACAAATACAAAAGATATTTTTCCTTCGCTCTTACACTTTGTGCTTGTGCTAAATGCATTGGTTCGTAAGTCACCTGATTTACTTGAGTTTAACCAAACCCACAATGCAGCAAGGTTTTCATCCAAGCGCGACACATTTTCTTTATAGATACATCACACCTAGTTTTGTTGGACATTCTTTTCGTGTTGAAGGTGAAACGTGGTACTTTTTTGCCAGTTCACGGTTGTGCATTTTGATTTGGGCCTAACCTCAAATATATTTTTGTGTCGTTATGCAAGTAGAACTCATAGAATGAAATTTTTGACATGATGCAGAGTTATAAGTCTGGCCGGGCTTTTCGGGTCGGGCCGGGCTTGTTTGTCCAAATATTTCGGGCCAATTTCTGGCCGGCATACAAAACTTTTTTATAACATTAAGAGTAACGACTTTTTTCTTTCGTGACGTAGAAAGAATTTGCTGTTTGTTGCGTTCACCGCTGTAACTTCTGTGAGTGAAGTGATTGTGATTTTCTTCAGCTAATTCTGTTTGCAAACACAGCTGCGTTCTTTTATTCTCTGCTGTGGTTAGTTCCACACTGTTTTTAAGAAGGCGACAGCGGTGAGGAAATTAGCAAACGATGGCGTTGTGTCAAAAAGATCAAGGACTCGCGCGATGTTTTAAGAAGCCTACAAGCCGGCTTGTCATATCTATAGAGTTATCCTAGAAAGTTTCTTTTATGCCTATAGCGCCATCGTAGATAGTTTCGTGATAGTTTCTTTTTTTCTTGAGAAGCATTATATTCCACACTCCGCAGTATTATCGTTGACTAACATGCTACGTTTGTGCCAGATTATGCCAATGTTTTGGTCAAGGTGGTTGCTATTTTCGGTGTGATAAACCGTGTACCTGCACACAACGTTTTTTGTTACTCCGCAGTTGCGCATATCTTAACTCCCTCGATAAATTTGGCTTTCAGGCCTAAATCGGGCTTCAATTATAAATATCGGGCTCGAGCCGGGTTCAAGCTTCAAAATGAGGCTCTTTCACCACTCTGTGTGGGTATGTAGGCAGGAGCCAACAAGGGGAGATTGCAAGAATACATCCTCCACCCACCAACAGTAAAAATAGACTGAAATTATTTTGTGAAATAGGCTACGCTAATTTTAGGCAAAATGTTTTTGGTGCTGCTGAGAGGATATCAGTGGGGATTTTGGTAGGGGTGGAGCTGCATGCATGATGCCCACCAACATTAAAAAGATTTGTAGCTTTTTCAAAAAACCGAAATGTGCAAGAAAAATATTAATCGTCTTTGTAACGTTAAGCGACTTGAACAAGACATCAAATCGCGCTGTAACCCATACGTCTTATAAAATGCATGAAAACTGAAGCGTTCTACTGTAAGATTGACATGCACGTGCGGCCAATGCGATTCAGCATTTTGTGCACTCCAACTGACAGCTCTGATAAAACCCAAATGATGTGTTCCATTATATTGCTATGCTTGTTTACACCCAACTACGATATTAATGGAAGCAGGCTGAACTACAGCACCGTGTCCAGAAACAAATTTAAGTATATTAATATGTAAATCATCTGCAGGGACAAAGCGTGATTAGTGTTGCTCTCAAAACACCTCTAGAAATAAGATTGGGAATCTGTATATATAAAACGTCACTTCTGCATCGACCCGATGACTATATTAGTTTCACACCAAGCTGTCCCCCCACATTTTACAACAAAATTGCGCCTAAGAGTCTAAGAGTGCGATTGCGATCTAAGAGTCTTTTTTTCGCACACGGCGTGGTTGTTTTTTTAAAACATCGCTCGGATTTTCGCTCATAGCGGGTTAAAAAAACGCGGCTACCCATTCGCGTCTACCACAAATAACTTTCGCGTAAAATCCAACTCTCGTGTCAAAAAAAGGCACAGCAAATGACAAATAGATACTGTACAATTGGGTTATTTGTCTCATCACTCACGTGCATGAACCGAATAGAAGCGGTTTCAGAACCGCAGCTACAAGCAAAATTTTAAGATCTTCCAAGCAAAGGTCTATGATTTCCCTGAGATCTAAATTGACGAATTCAACATCGTAATACATGAAGAGTCGACGTTTAAAATACTATATTAAATTCGCGTGATTTCCTGTGTAGCATGTCCTGCTATCCACAGCTCTTTACAAACGTTCGCAGTAAAAGTGTCAAGTCAAGACTTCGCACTGTTGTTAAAAGAGGGGCCAGTTCGTAAAATGCAATTGAAAGCATGTTCCGAAGTTACTTATCTGCCGGTGGGTGTTCACCCACTAAAAGCGCCACCAACCGCCCTAATCCGGTTTCCCCCCACCAACCACCATTTTTTCATCCTTTGCGTACTGTTCATCCGTGACGTCATCACGCGTCTTCGCCTAACCTCCATTCCAGTTGCTCATAACGGAGCCTTAAGAGTCGCGGCGGATCAGGTTGTTGCTCACTGGTCATGTGCAGCCAACGATTCGCCAAGTTCTCCACGTTGACTCAAACAGAGGTTGATGAGACACAGGTTAGAGTTTTTTAAACTTTTTCAAATCGAGAATGACAGAGAACCATTAAAAAAGGGATGTTGCACTGCATTCGTGACGAGATTTTGCATTGTTTTGAAAAATTCGCAAACTTTTGCTTACGCAGCCAACTGATTAATCTGTCGCAATTTACATCAACAATAAAGTAATATCAGCCCCAGCAAGCTATTTTGCGGAAAGCTTATGTTAAAATTGAACCAGCGACAGCTTACCACCAACGTCATTCGCCGACAACGTTTACCAAGCTGGCTTCGCAAATATTAAAAAAAACAACGTATGAATAAAGCTCATACCGTCCCGGGTCTCTCTGCCCAAACAGAAAGCGGAAGATAGATCAACCCTGTCAATGCTGCTTGGATAAATTAATCTACCAGGAAACAAATATTTACAATTTGTACTCGAATGCCCTCATCACTTCGTGTTCGGCCTGACGAAGATAGCTGTACGTAACTATCGAAACACTGACCATTCTTTCAACATGGTTTTACGTTTTAACGCCAGTAGAGCCCCTGAGAGAGCACTGTTTAAATATTGACCAATTCAGCGATGAAAATGCAAGTAATTGGGTATGGCGCAAGGGAGCAGAGTCCACTAATGAGTGGAAAGGGGAAATTCTGGGTACGACGGCAAGATGCCAAATACGAGCTTGAAAGGCCCAATGAATGTTTTGCATATAGTACTGTATCTCATTGCATGTTTACCTGACAGCTGTTGCTAGGTTGGGACAAACAAAAGAAGATTATTAGGTTGGGACATACTTTGGGAACGAGGCTAATGGGCTATGGTGGGTGTGATTAGCAGAGGTGAAGATACTGACGTTAACGGAAGACTCCTGCTGCAACTGTGTTGTAACAATGCACTGTGCATCACGAACACTTCTTTCCAACACAAAGATATGCATAAGCACACATGGTGCAGAGATTCCTTGGGTCAATGGTCTCTCTTTGATTTATTCATAGTCGCAGGTGACTTGTTCCGTTCAGTTTTGAACGTTCGTGTCAAAAGGGGTGCAGAACTGTCGACCGATCGCCATCTGCTGGTCTCCAACTTGCGTCTTGAAAAAACGAAAGGGCCAGCACCAGTGGCGCCCAAAAATTTGGGGAAGGGGCAAAAAAATTAGGGGGGAAAATGTACGATTTTAGGCGAATAACACTATTTTGTTTGGAAAAACGCCTCTCAAAGCACAAAATGACTATATTTTCCAAAAACGTGGGGGGCATGGTCCCTTTGGCCCCTCTGGCTACGCCTATGGCCAGTAAGAACGTGCAGGTGTAGGAGGTACTACCGAAATAAAGCAGGAAGCCCTGGTGGACAAGGATGTAAGAAAGACCTTTGCAGACAGCGTATCGTGCTTGTTCTGAGAACTTCCAGAATGCACAGTGGACGCGGAGGTGGAGTGGTGGCTCTTCAAAGCAGCTGTAGCTTCATCAGCTGATCAGGTGTGCGGACAGAAACGACTCGGTGTGGCAAATAATGGCAAAAAAGTAATCCCTTGGTGGAACCAAGAGGCGTAAAACGCTATCCGAGCAAAGCAAGTAGCCTAAAAAGCATGGATTCAGAACGAAGTTGAACTTTCTTTGAATTTGCGGTGCGCTGAGGCACGAAAGTGCGCAGTTCACAGGTTAAAATGTCCAAAATGCTGTCTTGGGGAAATTTCACACATAAACTAAATTCGAATTGCTGGCAAGCCAACAAAGTGTGCTAGCAAAACATCCGGCATTTCAGTTGAAAAATATCTAATGTTGCTGCTTTAGATCCATCAAAGACCAAAACGGCGTTTTACTCAACAATGAGTGGACATCCTTGGCAGATGGAGAGAGTATTTCAAGTCATTCGAAGCCTGCCATTAGCACACCATCAGACACACAGGATGCGCAGGCGGGGAAGGAAAATACCATCGCTGCAGCCGACGTCTTCCTAGCTGTCAAAGCACTGAAGGCTGGGAAGGCTATATGCGATGGAATCCGACCTGAAATGCAAGCCTTGAATAGAGGAGGTCCTTGGCTGACTCGTGTATCTGAAGTGGCATAGCGTTCTGGAAGGGCATCGAAAGATTGGCGAACTAGGTTGATCAACCCCATACACAAGATGTGGGGAAACAATGCAACAAATACTCTCCTTAGTCTTCCTGGAAAAGTACAATTCCCTGAAAAAAGATGTCGCGAAATAATTCAACCAAAGCTGAAGGAGACCCAGTGCAGATTTCACCCTGGACTTAGCAACACCGACCAAATTTTCACTCTCAGACAAATTTTTGAGAAATCTTGAGAGTGTGCAAAAGATGTCTAGGCTTGTTTTGTCGATCTTGAAAAAGTATACGACCGGGTTTCACGCGAAACGTTGTGGGAAGTGTTGTGGGAGTGCAATGTTGACAGTCGCCTGTTACTGGCCGTCAACTCACAGAAATCCTGCTCAGAAGTCCTTGTCCGTGTCGCAGGAATTAAATCACAACCGTTCACTGTGGATGTTGAACGACAAGGGTGTGTGCTTTCACCACACCGCTTCATGGTCTTCTATATCAGGCCTGCACAACATACGGGCCTCGGGTCGCATGTGGCCCGCGAGAGCTTCCTCAATTGCAGAAAATGTTGTGAAAGCCCGACTTCGGATAATTAATCGTCCGCGGCAAGTTTGTGTTGTTAAATTTGATCAACCTTCAAGCTTTCTGGGCTATGCAGGCCTGGTCAATACGAATTGGATAGACAGCAACAGGCGAGTCGACGAGGATGTCACTGTTGAAAGCTGCAGGATCAACCGCTTGCTTTTTTCCAGACGACTTCATGCTGCTTGCATTTTCTGAATTACCTATTCACATGCATTTGATCGGTTTGCAGCTGCGTGCGACCAAGCCGAGATGAAAATTTGCGCTAAGATGACCGAGGTGTTATGTCTCTCCGGAAACCCAAGCCAGTGTGTACGCTGCATGGAAGCGGCAATACACTGCAGCAGGCTAAGACGTTCAGGTACCTTGGAGTCTGGTATTCACGATCAATAGAAGGTAAAACAAGATTGGTACACGGATTGGTAAAGCAAACGCAGTTCTGCAGTTTGTGAGCTTTACCGCTCTGTGGTCACAAAACGGGAGCTTTCAAACAACGTAAAACTCTCAGTTTTTATGTCGATCTTTGTTCCGATCTCCACCGAATGTTTGGTGTTTTCCAATGCCCACAATCGTTAACAGACGAAACAGGGAGTCGATGGTGGGACGACGTTTTGATTATTGCAGTTTGCAAACGTTGTTGATCCATTTTTCGTGTTCTTAGCGTCGAAAAACAAACAGCTTCCCACAAAGCAATTATGCCACCCCGATGAGCCTGATGATGAGAACTTGCGACAGTCAGTGACGTGGACTACAACCGCCGAACACAAAAACAACGCTGTCGAATGTCAATGATCCAAGCTCGCAGATCGTGGCATTTAAACTTGCCACGCGATTCTCACTCATGACCAGCGGCCGCGGTACATGAAAGTGCTGCGTTTTCAAAAGATCGCATTGCTTGCGCAAGTATGTCAAGTACGTAATAACAACTTGCATTTCACATCTAAACACACCTGCGACAGCAATAAAGTGTCAGCCACTCTGTGTCAAAGTGACGTCAGAAACACGATCGTCGTTTATCGCATAGAGAGCGGACTAGCATTCGTGAATGCGAAAACACACTGTAAGGACGATGTAAGAAACAGAGGGCAGATGTCAATTGCCTGCAGCCTTCCCGCCAGCTTTTCAAATCCTGTTTTCGTTACCTCTGCCTTTGTGACCTGTGCTACAGCTTCCGGAAAGCAAGCTCTCTTCTTGTTTTTGCGAGATCGTTCGCGTTCGACAAATACAGCCAAGTGGTGGAGGTGTCAAAACACCGTGCGTTGGAAGTAGAAACTGCACTGTACGCCCTGTATCCTATTTTGTGCACGGAGTTGGTTTTAACAATTCTGCTAACGTTCAACGTACCTTTACTTAGCTTGGATATTACAACTTCCTTGGCAAAAGTATTTGATCTTACATAAAATAAACCACAGCAACATCTCTTTCGATGCAGTCTACTAGTAACAAAAGACGCCGACAGCGTTTAGTTACTTTGCTTTTCAAACTGCAAAACGGCCTGTGTCCAACTATTTTTATTTTCAAATCAGCAGTCGAGCTAGAACACGTTTTATATTACGAACAAGCATGTTTTATTTATGCATAAAGGCAAGTCAGGCTGCTCGCTGTCAAAGTCCAGTCGCTCGTCTACCGAAACTAACTTCTGTATTCAAACTAACAGACTGGTTTCGCTTGCCAGTGTGTCAACACATCCAACCCGTGCCTACTTCGGTTCGTTACTGACTTGCGTATCACTACACTAAGGGCACAGCAATCGAAGAAACTCTACTGTTTCTTCTGTCGCTCCTGTCCTGGCACACCTACCAGACGTCGGAAAAATAAGTAACAAATTTGTAAGCGCATCTTACCCACAACTCATACGGCTGAGAAGAATTTCTGGTCCATACAGTGTTTCGGTAATCAAACTACGATGCTCCTCAAACAGAACAACCAACCAGTTCACACAGAGTTTTTCTTACATAATCACCACTTAAATAAGCGAAGTTTCCGCGCATGATCATGGTGTCAGAAAGTTCAATAACGTAGCCAGATGCTACCCAACGTATAAAGCAGTTTTGAGTTGCATAAGGCTAGTGCTACAATACGTCCTCTTTTCTCAAGAAAATGAAGCGTCCTCCGAGAACGCTAAAACTGCCGAACGCAAAAATTGTCCTCCTTTTGCCCTTCGAAAGTTTTCTTGAATACAAGCTACGGTTTCTCTTTCTCAGCATGATTTTAAGTGGCTTGTATTCTGAGACGGGCTGTATTCAAAAACTAAAACAAGCGTGCTTATCAGAGCACCTTGTTGGACGGTTATTGTGGATGCGTTTTGGCATTGTTACGTCGTGAATAGCTCGGTGCTTTCACAATTTCTTTTATCATAAGCACATGTCTGGTGAAAATTTTATTTGCAAGTTTTCCTTATTAACATGTGTGTGGCAGAACCTCCATGAGAGAGGATGATCACTTTGAGAAATCTTAAAGCGAGCCTTAGCAACGGCCAAGGTCACTAACTGGGTTGATCATTCTCTGCATCCACAAAAAGTCCCACGGGAAAGTGTGGCCAGTACGTTGTGGCCAGTACGTTCAGCAGCAGGAGCCGCCATAGTGGAGAAATACAGTATTTCCCACCTGCCTATCACTTGTCCATACCTAGATTGACCATGTCTTGCATAGCTGAAAAGCTCAATCTGCCATTTAAAAACACAATTTGAGCCATAGCTGGAGACTGGAGATAGCACGGTCTAAACATTTTTAGCGCGAACCACCCATACAACGCAACATCCAGCCCGTCAACCGCTCGAGGACCGAAGGCATGTTCTTATTAATCGATCCGGACGGACCATGGCCTGCCCGGTTAAACAGTTACATGGTATACTTACTAATATCAAGCAAAAACAATTTAACTTTCAAAGCAATAGTGACTTGACACATATGAAAAAACACACTTATTATTCTCAAGTAACTAGTCTCCATAAAGGCGACGAAGTTGAATCGATCATCAAACTACCGGTACTCTTTACAAAATACTTAAGCATTGATCAAACAAAACTTCTGCTGCTCTAATATCCCATCAGAGCCATATAATTTATTCAGCGTTTTTTGAACTGTTCAAAATAAACCAGAGTTCAAGCTAGCTTTCTGCACTGAGGTGAGTTCTTTGTTCAACAACCCTTCCACTCAATGAAAAAAGAGCTTTTCCACAGGATGCGCAAGAGGCTGGAATATGCAGCACATATCTAGCTAACCTTGATAAACCACGAAACTCATTTTTATTTCTTCTCCAAAACTTAAACACATTTAATCCACCAATTGCTGTTTCATGATCTTCACATTTGCTGCTAGACAGAGTAGTCTGCAAATGTTTGCCTACTTCGTGAAATTCTTGGTAATCTTCTTTTGTATCTTTAATTCAGAAAAATTTGAAGCAAGCTTTCTCTTTGTGATCAAATTGTTGTGAAGTTGATGTAACTATGGTCTGCATCAAATGAAGAGTATGATGAACCTGAAGCAAAACTGTCATCACAACCTATAGTTTTCCAATCAAAACCTGGCTAATTTGTAAGTTTCCTGTCTTTCAGTTATACTGAAAAAGTTGAAAGACTTACACCTTGGACACATAAGCTAGCCAATTCATGCATGGTTTAGGCCTAATTGGTTGTTTTTCCATCAAAAGCAGGGTGGCTGCTGGAGTATCGTAACGATATTTTTCCGGGTGTTTCTCCAGCTTTTTGTGAAACAATAACAAAACATGAAACTTTACATAACACGTTCCCTCCGAGAAGCCACTTGCCACCAAACCCGCGGTTCGCCACGCTCATGCAAGAAGTCGGCATCACGTAACAAGAAAAGTTCTTGAAGTACCTGCCAGTCGCGCATGACAGAGTTCACTGCGGCTCCCATACGGGAAGAACAAACTTGCCGGAAAATGTAGCAACGATAAAGCAATGGCATGCGGCGTCACTCAAAGTTGCTTTGAATTTGTCTTCACAGTAACTTTGGTTTCACTCAATTTTCACGTCACCGAGTGGTTCTAATTCAAAAAAGTATTTCGAAAGTGTTGTCAACATTAGAGGGGCGTCGCCGCCCGGTAAAATATAACAGTTAAAAATAATGTAAGCGGCCCGCTCATTCAACCTCAGCGGCCCAAACACCGGACCATTAGCGGCCTGCTGAGTTTTTTTCGCTGAGACATTTTGGTCATTTTTTGCTGAAACATTTCGGTCATTTGTCTCACAGTTGTATCAAAACTCGCCGTAACAGTGTTTTTTAGCCTATATTTTCAGACATTCTGACCGAAATGACTAAATTTGTTTCGGTCATTTCAAAATCATATCGGTCCGTGACCGAGAAAAAACAGGCGGCCCGTGCCATCTCTACTGGAGACCTTTCAGGCATCGCCGCTCCAAACCAGAGTGGACCTGCAAATAGCGATGGTTAAAGAGTGTTCCATTTCCCCAAAATCTGCAAAACTTCCAAACTGCAACCTCTTCACCGGTTGCAGTTTAACGTCATGCCCAGAACCGGCTAACTCGACATGTTAGCATTTTTATGCCACTCTACATATGCTGCTATTTGCTGTTCGTTGTCAGGCTCGTGTTCCCTCATGCCGCCACAACGATTGAACCATAACATTACGCAACATAGCTGTATATTCGTGTGTTTCAAAGCGTTGTGTTCCTCAAGATATTGTTTGCATGAAGAAAATGTTCCTTGTTAATCCATTTTCTTGTTGTTACAGTTCACTGACCTATCCTGCGGCTTGAGTAAAGCATGTGCACCCCAACTGCAACATGTCTGATTACAGGGAGCATTTAGCAGCATTTAACAAAAATTAAAGAGGTGTTCTTTTGGGTGAGGAAAATACGGCAGCCCTACATAAGTCATGCCCTGTGCTGAAAGCGCAACTGTTTCTCGGTTGTACGACTTCTCTCTGGTATATGCATTGCTTCCTTGTAAGTGCCGTAATGATAGTATAGTTGGATTTCAACAAGCAGCAATTTGCTGCGCCAGCTGCAACCAGTCCTGAGTCACTGCGAGTGACGTCACCTCAAGCAACCCTGTGCCAGAAGCCCTGCAGCAACGAACTTTCGCACCCGACTGCGACAACGCCACCATCCCGACCACCGGGACGCGGACCTGCAAACCTTCCTAGGTTAATGCAACAATCAAAAGCTCTTAGTCCACTATAAGGTTTGCTGCAAGCTTTCGAGGAATCAGCCTGCTGGGCTCTGCTTTCGCGTCTTTGCGATGATTCAGACTTGCACATGTCTGTTTTCAAGTGAATATTCTCCACAAAGGCAACGAAGTCGGAATCAATCAGCAACATTTTTAATAGGAAATCGATTTCACGTAACACTACGTATCCACAGTCCTGAAATCTTGAAATTCAATTAGAATCTAATATTTGCTGATTGACTCAACTTGATCGCCTTTCTGGAGACTAATTACCGAGGCTAATGCATTGCTTTTCAACCGAGGGTAATGCATTGCTTTACCGAGGCTAATGCATTGAATTTAAGCTTTTTGTTTCACCAACGCGACCAGCTCGGTATCCAGACCTCGACCACAGTCCAGCTCTCACGTAACTTCTAGTTGAACTCCGCATAACACGACCGCACGGTATATTGGTATAATTAAGCAGTAAAACTGGTAACTTTTTGCAAGCAACTGCTTAGCTGCGCGTTGTACTACGTAGTCAGGCATGTAGCCATGGGGGACATTCGGGGGCATTGCCTCCCAAAATTTTTGTTCCTCCCCAAATTCTGTCTTTCCCAGAATATTTATTATTTCATGTGTTTATAAAAACAAAAACATATAATAAAAACAAGTGGGGGCCTGGCGGTACCTTCCCCTATGGGCGACGTAAAGGTCCAGCTAGGAGGTGAGGCAAAAGAATACGGTATCGAGAGTGTCTATTACTGAGATTTTAGTATCAAGATCGCGCTTTACCTGGGGTAATCAACTTATGCCGCATTCGCAAAATTTGGCAAATTCGCCAAAAATTTGGCGCATTGCATGATTTGAAGTGACGTATTGCATCCCTGCAATCGTGATAAAGGAAGATAGTAGACTTCGCCAATATTTTTATTGATTTTTTGTTTCGTACAAATCGTTTATGAGTTACCAGTTGCTATTTTCAAAAAAGCTGTTCGTGATTTTCTAGAAGGAAAAAATGAGCTACCTGAGGAAATATCTCTTTTATGTGATCACATTTGGCTATTTAATCTGGCATTTCTAGTTGATATTGCTAACCAAAACTGCAGGGCAAGAACAAATTGTTTCCTGCATTTAGTAAATAAAATCACTGCTTTCAAGATGAAGCTAAAACTGTTCATCTCGCAATTAGACGATGCGAATATGAACCCGTTTCCTCATTTAAAAGAGCAGATTGAAGGTGCTGTTCATAATGGCAATTTAAGAAAATGCACTACAAAGATCAAGTCATTGCCAGACTCAATTGAAAGTCGCTTTTATAATTTTGCTGAAAGTGGAACTCGACTTGAAAACAAATTTAATATTGAAAATGAAATTCAGGGTTGCCATATTGGTGAATTTATCGCCAGATTCCAGAAATCTGGCGAATTTTGAAAGCGTTTGGCTACAGATATTTTGGTTTGGCGATTTGGCGAATTTCTGGCGATTTTTTGAAAGCATTTAGTTCCAAATTTTTTGGTTTGGCAAAATGTACGACCTGTATATTTGCACGTATTTGCTTACATATTCATACGTAGATTTACTATTTTTAAGCTCGCTGACGGTTTTAAAATTCATGACATCAAATGAAAGTGTAAAAGTTTTGAAAGTAGAAGCATTGTACTGAACACTTCTTATCAAAAGTGCTTGCAAAATGTTGAAACTGATTATTTAGAAATATTTGCAAAATGTTAAACCTATACGCTTTCTGGTAAAATACAAGGCGTAAGATAAAATAGCTCTAAATGACTGATTTCCAGTGAAAACATTAATGTTTTGGTAAAGATGCAACCATTTCCAGAAGTTTGGCGAATTGTTGCTGAATTTGGCAATTTTTTGAAGTGAGTTTGGCGACAGATTTTCATTTCTATCTGGCAACTCTGATGGAATTTGATGAGCTTCCTTCAGTCCCTGGTGTTTGTGAAATTCCTGTTTCTGGCGATCCTTACCCTGTAAAAATTTCCAACAACCAAGAAAATACCCTCAGAGTTACATGTCATTTTCGAACGACGCACACATGCAAACCAGTATTTTCGTGCATGAATTTGCTTAAAAGCAAAACGAGATCTGATTGATTCAAATTTGAAAAACTCTTTTCTGATTTCAGAAGCAAATTTAATTCTAAACATTGAAACACTATTGAAGTAAAAAAACTCAGAAGTCTCATTACAAAATAAATAAATGTGAAGTATATTTGCTACGTTACCAGATATTCCATTTGCATTTAACAATACTACTTGGTAAATCATTAATAATGATGCGACATAACATCGCTACAAGAAGCAGCCGACGGTGCACTACAGCGCACCGGTACTCGCGTTTGAAAAAATTGGCGTATAGCGGCCACCCCGGCGCTACACTCTCCACCTGACCTTCACAGAAAGAAATGGTCAGACTTCTCCAACGTTGTGGCATTCATTATGCCAAGTTCCGCCACAAAATTGAGAAAAGTGTGAAAATTGCATTAAAACGAATGCAGATCTGAAACGAAATTTGTAAATACTAATGAAAATTGATCATAGTATTCTGTTTCTTGCTCAAAGTCTAGTGTGTTTCCGTTAATCCATTTCTGTTTAATTTCGTCTACTTTCTTAGAACATATGTGGGATTTTCAGTAGACAAGCAAAGAGACTCCGTATGTGGGAATTTCAGTAGATAGGCAAGGAGAAAAAAATTCTGACTGTTTATCATTTCCTTTTTCAATATTATTCTTATTCAAGATTCTATTTTGAATAAGGACTGGGGATGCGTAATTTTACGTGAAATCGATTTCTTATCAAAATTTTGCCGATACATCCTTGTTTACCCCAATGTGGAGAGTGCTTATACTTGAATATAGACATGTGCAAGTTTGAATCATTGGAAAAAGATGAGAGTAGAACACAGTCGGGTGAGTACTTGAAAGCATACAGAAAATCTAGAACTTTTTAACTGTGTGCTTTACCTTTTTTCGAACAAGGTCAAAATTTATTTGATTGCCTTTCCAACACCACATTTGATAAGGTGTCGTTTTGCATTGTTATGAGAAAAGAAACAACTGAAAATTACTGAACATTGAAATATACAATTACTTCGTACTGAGTTCCAGCCTTGTAGAGAAACTGACATCCCCGCACCAGGCACACCCATCCTATTAAGAATAATTGCAAAGAAAAACTGAAGTGAGTTTACTGAATTAGTTTTTATTTGTGAAATACACCTTTGTGTTTTAATGTTATTTTCAATTTAAAGCATACCAAAAACTGTATGATCGCCTGGTGTATCAAGGGATAGGGGTCGCTAGGAAACTACCTGGAAGCAAAAGGGGTGACAGGCAGAAAACGTTTGGGGAACTCTGCGCTAAAACGATCACTTGAGTGCCCTCTGCAGCGGCTGGTGGTGATATCGGGTTTCCACTGTATTGAAGTTTTGCTGTTAACAGACCTAACAACTAAGCTAAGGAGGCCTAGATTGGCTTGAAACCAACAGTGCATCTTTCCATAAATTTTTCCTACGTTTTAAGATGTCTTTGTCATCAGCTTGCTATTTTCCTTACAGCGTTTCTGAGTTATTTCAACCACTAGCCTATAGCCTTAGGCAGTTGTCTCACATCTTGCGGCATAGGCTGGTCAGACGGCGTTTGTTGCATGTCCTTCGAGAAATACTTACTATTGTTATTTACTGCAGCCGAGTTTCTTCCGTTAATGGCTTGTAGTTAGTTTCAACCAATGCATTATTGATATGCCTTTGCATATTTCAATGAAATTTATTTTCGCTTACAGGCTGTAGCCTACCTGTTGTTGCGATAGATCTATCTGGAAACCGTTAACCATTAGACATCCCCGCAATTAACAAAATGGCTGGAAAATTTTCCAGACAGTTTAGCTTACAATGGGTTAAATCATCTCATGCAACCGTCTTTGCTTTGGAAATAGCACGGGTGACCTCTGGTCTTTGCCAGTAGATCACTTGGCGCTTGTATGAGTCAAGACGCCAACAGACGGTTCCACGGACAGTAAGACCAAGACAACGATGGTTTAGTCCAGGGGTCTCCAAACTACGGCCCACGGGCCAGATGCGGCCCGCGAAGCCATTTCATCCGGCCCGCGAAGCCATTTTGTCAATGAAGCCATTTTGTCAATGATGAAAAAATAATATGCAGTACTTAGGAAAAGTTTTTTGATTTCGTAGAATATAACATATCCCGCAACAATCACATTGCGTAAGACGTCCGGCCCTCGACATGTTCTGTATTACCTTATATGGCCCTCGGACAAAAAAGTTTGGAGACCCTGGTTTAGTCAAAAGCGATGCTTCACAACTACACACCTGCACCTGCTGTCGCTCTAGGTCAGTGATTCCCAACCTTTTTAGGCTTGCGGCGCCCTGCAAAAGAGAAATATAATTTGTGGCGCCCAGTGTCGAACCCATAGCAATTTGGTTTGAGGTTTGGCAACATTTTGAAAATATCTTTTTAACCATATATTGAAAAACGTATTAGCTCGCGGTACCCCTGGGCATTGTAAATGGCAACCCGGTTGGGAACCACTGCTCTAGCTAGACCGCAATAAGTCTTGCTTTGAATGGATACAGTTGATTACACTCAAAACAGTACACTCCACTGAGTGAGTGCCACAACCTCATCTAGCTCACGTCCTTAGCCTTGCTCGAATAAAGCGCTGAACTGAACAAAACTCATACTCCGCTAGCAACTTTTTTCAGGACAACGCATGGCTATTATTAATGCAAACTATTCCTCAACAATTCCTGCAAATTTCTCCAAGTACCATCGATTCGAATATGACTTGAACGTATTTCTTTCAACAAACAAATTCAATAATCAAGTTGTGTCGTCACTGAAAGACAATAATACGCAATTCTCGAAGGACAAGCAACAAAGACTGTTTGCAGATGAATCATGGTTTCGGCCCATGAAATATTTGCGAAGTGAAACCAGGAAACAAGAAAATGTATTGCAAATACGTCATCATGCGCTTTCAATGGTCTGTTGGTCTGACTGATCGTATAGCTCCAGCTGACTCTTCAAGGTTCTGTTCCATCACAGGCGAGAGACCTACGCTGGCCGGGTTTACCCGCGCGAAGTTGCGGGCCTGGTGCGGAAATCTCTCGGATGTTTAGTTTCTGTCATTATATGCCACCCGATGCCACCATTATACGCCATCCGATGATATAGAAAAATGCGAAAAACTTCCGATTATCTGATTTCCAAACGAAGACGAGCGATGGCTTGCAAAAAAAATTGACGGCACGGCCCGTCGCTGACGAAATATTCTGACCGCACAGGTTTGCAGCGTTTTGCTCGAAGCCACGTTTGCACCTTGCACTGTGCAGGTAAAGGAGCAATGAACCTGCCCGGCGATGCATACTTGCCTGCAGGCCGGCTGTCGCATGCCTCGAAGTACTGCGAGCGCAAAGGCAAAACAAACGATCTGCCCATGATTCAACAGAATTTCCTCTTAATACTTCTTGATGCTATTTTTGAACTAAACGAACCAGTCAACACGACGCAGTGCCCTTGCATCGTGGCAGTGGAAGTTGCCAGAAACAAACAGCGTTGTTACGATACCTAATCGGGTTTTTGACTGCACGCTGTTGTGCCACGGACTGGGCGGTCAGGGTAGACTCGCAGCACGAAAGTTTCCATTTTCGATAAATAAGAACATTAATCACAGCAACGGCAAATCATGGCCAAATTAATAAAAATCGATGACATATGACTTGACAGGATGTTTCAGCTCGCTCATGCAGCTAAATGCAAAACGAGTCGTATATTATTGCGGTAGGGGAATTCCGTACGTGACCGGTACGTATGTAATGTTCCGACAGACTGGATCTAGATTACAGCAGTTCTTAACGTACTCCTCCCTAAAATACCCCAAGCACTCTCATTTTCTCTCCAACATTAATCACAAAAAATAGGTGCCGAGATGAGCATTGCAAAAAATGGGGGTTTATTGCAAAACAACAAATTGTATGAAAAACATATTTTCTACTCAGTGATAAGCGACCAAATAAGGCCTGCGGCTGCGAAGAACCCGAAAACCAGCAACTTGTGATTCAAGTTCGAGCTCTTGCGTGCAGTAAAAACTACGAAGAAACTTCAGGCCTTGTTTTCATAAAGAAATCCTCTGAGTTAAAGCCTTCGTGGAATTACTAATGCTTTATTTTTTCTCAGAAAAAAAGTAAATATTTGAAAAACGATCTCCGACGGTGAACAATCAGTGCAATCATGGCTGCATGTAACGCGAGACAAACACTGCGAAGCACGCGAGCATCGAGCACCGATACGCTAAGTCGACAACGAGCAGCAGTTGTGCCCCAGAAAGAGCTGGTGTGCAATACAGCAAACAAATTGTCAACTAAAACATTGTCCGATACCAGTACTTTGCATAAATCGTTTGATTAAACTCGGATCGTTGCTGAATTTTTGAGAAGCTCAGGACCATTGCGTAAAGGAACTGATTAAACTGCAGTGACAAAGTTGTGTTGACGTCACCGACGTTTGTTTACTACGCGCCTTCCGGCACGATCTTGATCGAAAACCACCGCAAAGCTGTTTGATGATGGGCGGCGTTAAGGCTCAACCGGCTTGCAAGAGCGGTGACATGTCAGAAGTTAATGCTGCAAAAAAGGAATTGAAAAGGAACTGCAGAAATACTGTTGCACGAACGCGAACTTTAATAATGTGTTGCATGCTTTTTCCTGGTATACAATCGTAATATGGCAAATTGATCGATCACAAGGTAGCAAGTTTATTCACAAGGACTTCTACATTTTACAAACCGCATTATGCAAAACGCTATCGGGCTGCTTCGAAGACGTATCTGACGTTCTGCCGTTTGCGTACGGTGCAAACAAACACAAAACTTCAGGTAAGATTTAAGGATAGCGAGAGTCACTGCAGTGGCTCTGAGACAGTTCCGGCCATAACTCGCCACCCGATCGCGCTAGAGACTCGATGAAGACGTCATAAAATGCAGAAATTCATGTGCTTTCTTGTCATTGTCAAAACCAGCTGATATTTTCAGGGGAGGGCAAAATGATTGTAACTTGTTTTTGTACCTAACAACTAAACATGTTTTTGAAAATTCGGGGTGGAGCAAATTGCCGGTTGCACACCCGGCCTGTTTCTGATAAACAAAAATAGGTACCTTTCCATTCGAAATTTTGCCTGACAGTGTGACATTATTGCGACGTATGGGAGATTTTCAAATGCAAAGGTACCTGATTTTGTTTATCAAAAGTACACAAAAATCCGCATCTTACGTCTTCATTGACTCTCTAGCGCAATCAGTCGACGAGTTACTGGCCGAAAGTGACTCAAAAGTCAAATCTTTCGGCTTTCGCAATCCCTGAGGTGTTAAATGTCCAGGCACAATCCCAACTTGCCGGCCAACTGAAGTCTTAGAAAAACGATTTGACGTTTGCCGTCGGTGCAGAAAAACTGCCAGCACTGTATTTCAGACTTAAATATTTTGTATTCACCGATATTGTCTAAAACAGTTATTTTCGAAACATCCAATATGACCTTATTTCATTATTATATTTTTTGCGCAGTGTTGTCTAAACAAACGATCCTCGCATTCGCAAACAGTTTCTGTGCATTCGTACGCCGTGCTACTTCGGTCTGGTGCTTAGGCAGACCACTTCCGCGATATGTAAACTTTAAAAGTTGTAAGAATTACAAGAAATGCTCCCGCCTGATCCCTACGCAGTCTTCTTCCACCTTATGTAAATTTTAAGTCTCAAGAAATGCAAGAACTGCTTCCGCCTGTTGCTGACGCAGAACACGTATGCGTTATCCAGCTTTAAGTCGCAAGAAAACTGCTTCCATCTGCGCGTCATCAGTTTCTGAACCCAATGCAAAAAAATCGCCGACGTCTTGCGGCTCCACGCCGTGATTTTGTTGATTATGAAGCAGACAGCAGTCAGTTTAAGTAATGTGGGTTAAGCTGCAGCAACAATGGTAAGGAATTTTCGCGGATGAGGAATTGAAACAAGGAAACTTACGGGAAATGTTCATATATTTTATGAGAAATTTTGCCGGACGTATCCCGCACATCGCAATCACACGTGCAGTTACTACTGTCCAATCGTTGCTAATGAGCCTAGAACGGACTTTTTCTGTGAGCGCGAAGAACAAGCGTAAAGCAGAGGGTGTGACATATCTGCGCTTTATGCGTAATTAGCAAGTTTTAAGTTAAAAAGCAAGGTTTACTTGCTGTTCCAAAAAGTAATTTCTCTCACTATACATTACATACGCATTCACCACTAGTAAAAATTCAATGTTATAAGTGCTTCTGGGGCCATGTCAAGGACCAAGAAAAAGCTGATTCCTGCATCCTGTGTGCCCGTTTTAGGCAGATTGTTACCCAAGCCACCTTTGCATGATCCATATTGGCATTATTTGAAAAGTTTGAACACCTCGGAGCGTATCTTAATACTTTAAATAGATTTAAAATCTGCAAAGTACCATTGGACTCAGAAGTACTCAATCACACCAAGCAGTGTCCCAAACATGTAAATTTTAATGCAGTAGAAAACTTAGATCCCACTAGTGATCGGTAACGCTTGGCCATCTTAAAGTCTCTTCTGATTGAAGAACAAAATTGTATGCGTCTATGCCGTTTCGACGCTTCTGCCATCCTTCAAATCACAAGCGCACGGCATGAGGATGCAGGGGATGCGGTCGCATTCCCAATGCTGAAAAATTAGCCATGATTCGGACAAAAATTTTCAACATTTGGGCAAAGTTTACAGCTACATTCGCACGTAAGTGAAGTAGTTCTGTTTTCACAACTAAGACAAAATAATAGCTAAATCAACGGCAAAGTAATGGTAAAAACGGCAAAAAATTCTGAGGCTATTTTGCCATTTTTTGCCCCTGATGGCAAAATAGACACTGTCCTTCAGTGAACAGGAATCACATGGTTATTACAACAGCCTTCATCAAATTTGGGCCAACTAAAAAACTTCATTCATGTTTTGTGTAAAATTATAAGCATTTGATTAATTTAGGCGCATTCGGGTATGGTCCAACAGCTTCAATTAAATCTGGGCAAATGAGGAATGCTTCATTCAAACTTGAGTAAAAATAAGAACATTTAGATACATTGGAAACATTTGGGTGAAGTCCATCAATTTTCAAATTAGGAACATGTAGTGGTACCTCGCCATTCCAACTATCCCTAATTCTTGTAAGCCTCAAATTGTTGATGCTGTAAAGTGTACAACTAAAATGTAGCTGCAGCTGCAAAATGTTTTGTGGTAGTAATGTGGTGTAGTTGTGTTATGATACTGTGAAGTTTTCGTGCTTCACACTTGCTTTATGTTGTGAGATTTGCAAGTATGAATCTGTTTTCATGAAGTATTCAGGAACAGAATAAACTACGTAACTGCAGTTGAAGAATGTTGCGTGGTAGTAATGTAGCTGTGATTTTATACTGTTTTGGTTTCCATATTTTCCGTGTGTTTCATACAATGGATTTCATACGTTGAATCCTGCCAAATTTTAATGTTTCAATTTAATGTGGTGAAGTGAAGTTTTCATGAACAGTAGCAACTGTACTATTAATTGCACTGTATAATTAACTAATGCAGTCCAGTGAAGCAGTGCTATTTTTATAAAATATGCTTGTTGAGGTTATAAGTCATTTGTCATCGGAAATGTGCATTTGTACACATTTCTTGATAGCTGATCATATAGGCTGCAGTGTTTGCGTGTATCAGTCCCATATTGCTATTTTTTCTAAGCATGCTGTATTCATTGCACATTTGACTGTCTAAACTGGAGTGAAATGTCGCTTTTCATAATGTGACTTCAGAAGCTGTAAACGTTTAAGTGAGCTGTAGTATTTTCAGTACAACACATTGCAGTAAAGATTGCCTAATGTGGAGGGCTAAGCTATATGTTATGTAGCAAATTGCCTCCTTTCCCTTTCCTTACTTGAGACTTGACCTATTTGCGGCAATGTCATACTTTAGATCGTAGCTTGATATTTTGCTCCTTTTCCAGATTGATTGCGATTGTGGCTCACACAACTGCACACAACTACGCTAGAGAAGAACATATCTTAACTATTAGGATGATCGTGTTGGAAGAATAAGTTCAGAACATATATAAAAACTTGAAAATGAAGATGCTGAACAACACCTTCCACACGTGGTGGCATGAACAGTAATTTTTTGGGATTTTATTGTAATTAGCCAACATTTTTCAACACAATAAATATTAACATTATTCACATGTGACTATGCAGAATATTGATTGCTAGTTGAGGGCGTACAGCTTTGAAACCCTGGTAATTGGTAATTAGGCATGCAGACACCTTAGTTTATTTACAATGGTACATTTCAGTCTTTACATTAACACTTGTTCTTCATATGCTATTTGGGAAAGCAAGATCAAATTTGGGCAAAAATTTTTGCATCCCCAAAAACATGCACTCAAGTACACCTATGCTTCAAATTTCCACTCGCCACCGCGGTATTCTTTATCTGCAGGCGAACCTTCCAAACGACTCAAAGCAATGCACTCATTTCCTCCTTATCTGCGTATCCCCGCCTCGTGCCAGTTTTCAAGCTCAGCGTTTTGCACATTCATTGGACCTGTTTTACTTCTGACAATGCAAGCAAATTGTTGAAAATGATTTTTTATGTTCCTCCTTATGCTCACTAACTTGCCATGTTGTTTCAACTGCCACCTGCAAAGTCAAGCATTGTCTGACGATCAGGCAAAAGTGCAGCCTGCATTGCGGAAAATCCGTTGCCATACGCCACAGCTGCGTAGGCTGATTAAGCAGCAGTGAAATCATAGCCACAGTGCGCGGTTCATTTACTTTCACGGATCAGAATAAACACTATTGTTTTCATTAAACGCTGAGTGCTACAACGCAACACTGACGGACGAGTTGAAATGCGCCATGTTAACACAGCAAATGTCTCGGCGAAATGCAATCACATTTCTCGCCGCTGAGCGTAGGGTCGAAATTTCACTTGCTTCACTGAAGCGATGAATATCACCAAATCCTTTTACCAACAATGTTCGATGAAACTAGAACCGACGTCTTCCGATCAAACTTCGGTTCCACGATGTTAGGCCAATGACCTGTGGTTTTCAAGCATGATCTCCGAGGTCGAAGGGACACCACCGGCGCAACCAGAAAATACTTGCAGAGGTAACCTCATGCTATCGGTGATAAAATTGCTTTAAAATTTTCAATGTGATAAAGGTCTTATTCTGTAACTCTCAAGTTGGATGTGGTTGAGCTTGATATGGGCAGGGTTTCCGACCCTTTTCATGTTGCGTTCCCCCAAAAATTGCGCCCCTGAAAGTCTTGAACTTTATTGAATTTAAGTTATTCAAGAATAAAGGTGACCAAAAACCTTTGCAGCCTTTGGAATGCCATCTTGCACCTCCTGGAACACCATTTCAATTCACAGTTGTTAATGCAACATCATGAATACAACAATAACGCCTTTATGAAAAGCTATAGCCTAGGGCGTGGGTGGCCAAACTACGGCCTGCCAACCAGATTAATCCGGCCCACCAAATACCTCGCACATTTATTCAAGCACCACGTTTCCGACTGCGGACAGCAGTGCAACAGCATTAGATTACGTAAATCGCACTGTATCCTGCCCTCCAGTTGATTTTCTTTTTGCTGCCGCGGTCTCTTTGTTTCTTTTACAGGGACGATCCACTGAGAAGGTTCTTCTCCATCATACGCAGCAGGCCGGCACCTTGGAGCATTTCTTCACCATCTTGGAATGCTTCTTGACAACTTGTGAAGCTTGTACACAACAGTGCGCGTGGCTCCTCAAGCGGCTGGTTTTTGCAGAAGTTGGAGATTTCACTTCTTGACACACAACTATGAACTGCTACAGAGCAACAATTGTCTGCTTGGATGGGAAAGGGTTATGGAAACCCGGGCAGAGTTTCATTTTAGCTGGGTTTACACTTTCTCTGCCATGCTCAGCTCCTTGCGGAACTGAGCAAACCACGATAGATACCGGTTGCGACCCAGCACTCCCGCGCAACTGTGTTGATCATCCAGCAGA
>Ga0210059_1001736_pt1 | contig 33272 bp, 33 predicted proteins | sample Ectturendosymbi2_FD_188042 | JGI IMG/M metagenome (GOLD analysis project Ga0210059, IMG submission 188042) | Ecteinascidia turbinata endosymbiont from Florida, USA - Sample 2 (SPAdes) (version 2) | ecosystem: Host-associated > Tunicates > Ascidians > Unclassified | place: Key West, Florida... | reverse complement strand
TTTGTGTGGTGGGGTCATGGGGTTTGTGTGGTAGGATCATGGGGTTTGTGTGGCAGGGTCATGGGGTTTGCGTGGTAGGGTCATGGGGTTTGCGTGGTAGGGTCATGGGGTTTGTGTGGTGGGGTCGTGGGGTTTGCGTGGTGGGGTCGTGGCGTCAGCGTTGAGACGAGAACCGCTCCGTCTCACGGAAATGACGTACAGCTTGAGTTGACAGACGTTTCCCGAAAGTCTAAAACATATTCAGTCACTGTCGTAGCTCTTTTTACAACAACCTGTTTTAAAAAGGGGGTGGGGGTGCCAAAGTTTTTCCAGCTTGCTGTGACAACGATTTGAACTGCGAAAACGTTCATTCAATAATGTTTGCGGGTTTTTTGATCGTTGCTCCAAGCTTTGAAAAGGCAGTGAAATGTTCCTAAGGGCTTAAAGCAAATGCATTTCTTTGGCACAGGCTTTTTTCCTCTTTTGTTCAGGTCAACAGTGTCTGCTTTCTTCACAGATGGATTCTGCTCCAAGCAACGCGTTCGTGTCGAAGGCTCCGGGTTCGAATCCAGGGAACCTCCCGGGCTTTAACGCAGTTCAGGATTTCCCTGGAAATGTGTCAGGCAACAACCGCATCGGGCTCGGCAACCCCAACAACGCTATGTCGAGCCCAGCTGGCTCCGGTATTTTGCCCCCGAATCCGGGATTAAGTGACGTTGGTGTGGGCCTGGGGTCCAGCTTGGGGGGTAACCTCGGGGGTAACGTGGGTCCAGTCGGAAGCAGTCAACTAATGGGAGGAACGGGGGGGTTCGGTTCCAGCATTGGCCAGGGTCTGGGGGCCCAGTTCGGGAGTGCTAGTGCTGCAAACAGCCTTGGCCTGTCCAACATGCCCTCATCGTCTGCATCAGGCTTCGGTTCGTCGCAATTCGGAATCGGAGGATCTCAGTTAACATCAGGTAGTAACCGCCGATTGTGACGTAACATTATCAGGTAGTAACCGTTGATTGTGATGCAATATCAGGTAGTAACCGTTGATTGTGACGTAATATTATCTGGGAGAAACCGTTGGTTGTGACGTAACATCAGGTAGTAACCGTTGATTGTGACGTAATATTATCTGGGAGAAACCGTTGGTTGTGACGTAACATCAGGTAGTAACCGTTGATTGTGACGTAACATCAGGTAGTAACCGTTGGTTGTGACGTAGCATCAGGTAGTAACCGTTGATTGTTACGTAACATTATCTGGGAGTAACCGTTGATTGTGACGTAATACATAACATTATCTGGAAGTAACGTAATTGTAACCAATACGTAGCCAGGGGGATCCGAGGCCTTGTCCCCCTGGTTTGAAGACAAATGTATCAAAATAAGAAAAAATCAGTTTTTTTTTCGATTCTGAAAACAATGGATGACCTTTTTGCTCATGTTTTCTTTCAGTTAAATTTTTACCAAATTCTGTGATTCCAACTTTTTCTTCTCCAGTGGAAAATCGTGGCTACGCCGTTGATTGTGACGTGACAACCGCGGTCGCTTTTGGCGTTTCAATGCGTGAATAATTAGTCACGTTTTATTCATGAACAAAGTTATGAACAAGATTTGTAACTGAAACAAAAGGCAAAACCTAATCGCTGTGTGAATGCAAGAGGTGATTTGTAAACAATGCAGGGAGTTTAAACGTTCGTCGCAGCTCCTTTCGCGAAGCCATTGTGACGTTGAACAAAGGCTTTCTCGTTCGGACCCCCCGGCTGAGGAGCGCCACCTATCGCGTGTTTTGTTGCTGGCTGGATTAATGGAGTAACTCAGCCGCGTAGTGATAACGAACTTACATGCCATGCTGTTTGTACCCCCCAACTTTTGTCAAGACCCCTCTACTCGCTGAACGACGTGCTTCACTGACTCCGCGAAGCCTTAACTACAATAATCATTTTCCGGTCATGCTAAGCATTGGTGCTTTGTAACGTCACAAAATGTTGAAACAATGCTGAGCATTGGTGCTTTGTAACGTCACAAAATGTTGAAACAGAAATTCGATTTATTTGTAATGTTGGTTTACCTATTCAAGAGTCGTCGTACGAATTAAACTGATGTTGACCCCAACTATTTGTTTAATTTTTGTTACCCTGCTTCCTTCCTGTTCACGCCGCGACTCGCATTCCCAGGCTTCCCTTCGAACCCCCTGCTCTCCAGTCTCGGTAACCTGGGGGGAATGACGGCGAACGACGCGTTCTCGAATAAATTCGACCCTCTGGCCAATCAGAAGCCGGACCCGTTCAGAAGCAAAATCCCCGACCTTTTCCCGCAGTCGAAGACCGGCTTGTCCACTGCAGGTAACGAGTTGTCGAGTATGTGGCGAGTTGTTGCGCCTCTGCGAGAAGCCTGTTTCGCACAACCCGTGAACCGATAAAAATGAAAGTGCGTTTTAATGGCTCTGGTTTCTCATCTCTATTGTTTGAAAATACTTTCCAATGCGCAGCCTTTGGCCCACCTTAACTCCCTTATTCGTCCTCCCCAAACCCCACCTTTTGTCCACTCCAACCCCTCGTTTTGCCCACCTCAACCCCCCTATTCATCTACCCGAAACCCCACATTCTGTCCACCACAACCCCCCTATTCGTCCACCCCAACTCCCACCTTTTTCCACCCCAACCCCCACTTTGCCACCTTTATCCCATTTTTCGTCAATCCCCACCCCTCCCAACACCATCAAACACTTTATACCCGAACTTTGTTTTTCTTATTATGACGTTCGCATTTTTCAGTTGGGCCCCCAACCGGCGTCGGCGGCCTGGGCCCAACCATAGGCGCTGGAGGAGGTCTGGACATGTTTGGCCAAAAGAAGCCAGGAATGGCGTCACTGGGCGCCGCGGCCCAGCAAGCGTTCCAGCAAGCCGGGAACAAGCCTTCGAAGCAGTCGACCAGTAAGGCAGTGTTTAAATCGATGCTTTGCAAACCAACCCACACATGGCACTCGTGACACTCCACCACTTCCTGACAGTAAACTTCGCCGCTTTATTGCTACTTCCTGCCCCGTGTAGTTTTTGTTGAAATGATTCAAGCATTATGCTTCGTTGTCTGCACTTATGTGTCGGGCAGTCCTGTGTTTTGTTCTTCCACTTGAAGCGAAGCGGTCGCATTTTTTAAAAACGTGCATGTTTGTTGTTGCCTGGCAACACAGCTCAGGCAGTGAGGCCATCCATCGTTGGACGGTTGTTGTTCGAACTGTTTTTTTTTTCACTGAGACATTTCGGTCACTTGTCTGACAGTTGTATTAAAACTTGTCGCAGCAGCGCCCATTAGCTTATATTTTCAGGCATTCTGACCGAAATGACTAAATTCTTTGGTCATTACAAAAATATTTCGGTCTATGACGGAAAAAAACATATTCAAACTGAGAGACTCACCCTCGTCCTGTTTCCTGCAGTGACTGACTTGTCGCAAGTCTGGCCTGAGGTCAACCAACAGTTCAACAAGGACATAGAGGACGAAGCGAACAGCTACTTCCAGCGGATCTACAACCAACCCCCTCATCCAACCCTCTCTGTTGATGAAGTAGGTGTCGACTGGATTTTTGCATCTCTTTATCATGATCTTGCGGTTTGAAGGTTTTCTTTTAATTCATGAAATTACAATAAAGCTCCATTCTGAAATACTTTGTTTATTTATTTGAAAAGGCGTGGTGGAATGTCTTTAGGTTCAAAGCCTTGCAACCACGACAATCCATAGAAGGGCGGGATTTCTAGTGTTTCTGTCAACAAGTTTCGTGTCGTGCCATCTACTGCTCAAGCCTGTTGTTGCTGTGTCGATTTGGGAGTTTCATTTTATTGCTATTATTATTTTTTTGATCGTTATAAGATTCTGGATCTGCTGCAAAAGTTCAAAGATTCAAACGATAAGAAGGAGAAGGAGGTCTTCAACTGCATGATTCGAAACTTGTTCGAAGAGTACAGATTCTTCCCACAGGTTGGTATTCTTCACGTCTGAGTGGAGATAACAACTGGTTCACCCGCGTCTCTCCACCTGTGAAGCTTTTATGGCATTCCGGTCAAATCAGTTTGGGTATGATTGGAAGACATCAGAAAGTCTTGTTTTTGTTGTTTCGATTTGGCGACTGCTGACAAATTTTAAGAGATGCCAAATTATTTTATTCGAATTTGTAACAAAAACCCATGTTTGCTTTAAAAATGATGTAGATTATTATTAGCTGTGTAGATTTTGCAAAACAAGATTTTGATCGCAAATCTTGAGATTTTACTTTGTTCTGAACGACCGATGGAAATTTCAAGAGTCCCTTCCACTTCCTCAAAACGCGTTTGCAGTGACTAACTGAGGAGGGGGGGGCAGTTGTATTGCGCTGTCTCGAACGATACTGACATGACGTCACATGCAGATTCTCTTCTTCAGCGAAGCTGGTATTTTTGTCTGATCCATTATTATGTCAAGTAACAAGTGGCTTGTGGTTTCAAACGTAACGTCAGCTTTTTTCACAAGACACCTTATTCTTCGTTGCGAACGATTCCCGCCTTGCGCCTTTTATGTCTGGTCACGTGGTCGGTCAAGCATCACACTGACTTGGTCCACCCCTCACCCCCCTGGGGTTTGTATTTGCAGTACCCCGACAAGGAGCTCCACATCACTGCGTGTCTGTTCGGCGGGATCATCGACAGGACCCTGGTCACTTACCTCGGTGAGTGCCCCCCTTTCATTGCCGCCATCTTTCTGAGTGTGTACTGTGCAGAGACGAAAACGTCTGCTTCATATTTTTGTGGTGACGTCATTAGGGCAGTTACGTCAGAGGGAGGAGTTGTCCTCTGTGCTGCTGCTGTGCGTAATTCCAAGTTCAATTTCAGGTCCGTCAAAGAAGTTTGACCATTGCGGAGATTGTACGTTTTGTGTTCCGGCAGCGTTGAATGATGCGCCACTACGTCACAAACCTTGTGTCACGCGCCACTTCACATTCGTCTGTTATTTTTATGGCCCCACTAACATGGATGACATCGTAAAAGCGAACGGCTGGTTCTTGAGGAGTGTGAGAGTTGAAAAAACTGTCGCGACATTAATTGGCCTCGTGGAGAAGATGTAGACTTTCTGGCAGCAAAGTCTCGTGACGTAACGACCACAAATGCACAATAAACCTTTGCGCGATGAAGTATACTTTCTTATTACCTTTTCTTATTACACACTTAACAAAAGTAACGAAAGCTCCTCTTCGTAGTAGTCCTTGTCCATTTACTGCTCCGCGATGCGATATGGCTTTGATAAGGTTGAAAGTCGGTTGTGTGTGGGGGGTAGGGACTTGTGTGGGAGGGGCTGGATCTTGATCATAACTGCAGCGAAATGGGAACCATTTAAATTCCGTGGAACAGAACACACGAACACGTTGAGTGTGTAGCATCTTCAACGAGCTGCAAGCACAGAGCTTGGTTGGTAAATTTCAGTTCCTCTGTATGCGACACACCTGGCATTGCGTCACTGTGTTTTGCACGTGTGCGACGTGTTGCAATGGCACGTGTTTTGTGACTAGCGTGTAGTTTTCGTACTTTGCTTTGCATGTGTTTCTTGGTATGTATTCCCATTCCTGCCTGTTTTTTATTCGCTGAGATCTTTCGATCGATTTCTTGCTGAGACATTTCGGTCATTTGTCTCACAGTTGTATTAAGACTCACCATAACAGTGTTCATTAGCCTATATTTTCAGGCATTCAGACCGAAATGACTTAATTTTTTTCGGTCATCTCAAAAACATTTCGGCCTATGACCAAAAAAACAGGTTCCAGACCAGCGGGGCGACTTGTTGACGCCCCTAGTTAAAATGTGAAGCAAATGATGGGTCCGAGCGTCTGCACCACATCTTATATTTACACCTCCCCCACACAGCTCTTGGCATCGCATTGCGCTACGTGCTCGAAGCGCTGCGCAAGGACCTCAACACAAAGATGTATTACTTCGGAATCGCCGCTTTGGATCGCTTTCGCACGAAACTGAAGGACTACCCACAGTATTGCATGCACATTACTACTATCAAGCACTTCAAGGAGTTCCCTATTCACCTGGTTGAGGTAGGAAGTCGGTTGTCGTTGGAGACGGCGTTAAGTAAATATCAGTGTTGCAAGACGTCGTTCGGAAAGAGCAGTGTTACCGGTACATTTTTGGGGGGTGCGAAAGATTTTTGTCCGAATTTCCAACTGTATGTGTATATCCTCCCACAGAAGTTGTTTTGGGGTGACCTCCAAAAAAAGGTCTCCGTGTAATTCTCCCATGTTGGACGCCAATTTTTTTAAGTAAGACAACGTTGAGCGCCATTTTAATCCGTATTTTCAGGTAGTTATGCCCAGAATTTCAGGTATTTTGCGAACGTTTTCATATATTTCGCCCAGATTTTCAGGGATTTTGCCCGGATTTTCGACAAATAAAAACTTTCGGGGGTGCGGTTGCAGCCCTGCCTCCTGCACCACTGGTTGCCGGTTACAATTTTCGTTTGGCAATAATTTCACTGTGGAATCTTCTTAACGCATGGGACCATCCACTTACGGCGTAGGAGCCCATAGTAAGCTGCCCTGGTACGAGCTGGCTTGCCGCTCAGCTGTAATGCCAGCCATTGTTAGCAATTACTTTCCTGTATTAAACGGAAGACTTACAGTATTAGTGAATGTCATTATTTGCGATCCAGTTATTCTTTTCTGCATTTAGGATGAGAAGGAATTAGGGAATTAATTATGCTAAACGCATATGATGAGTTACAGTAGATTGTTCGACTTAAGAAAAATGAAACATTACGCACTTCCAGCCTTTTAGTGGAGTTGTTGTTCTATCTATAGTTTGATTTAATTGCAGGTTGTAGAATTACAGTCAAGCGAGTTGTCGTTTTGTTGTAGCCTGTTCCGATGTTGCCTGAGCTAGCCTGGTCTTTTTTAAGTCTGCCAGTCGTTTTGTGTTTCGCATGAAATCTTCAAACAGGAAATCTTCGCAAACGGCCTGTTTTTTTCCCATGGAATCCGCCATTCCCGCTGCTTTGCTTTCCAGTATGTGGAATGCGGCAAACGCTCAGAGGAGGCGATCGTGAAGACGCAGGCGAGCGTGGTCACCCCCGGAAGCATTGCACTCGCCCAGCAGATACAGCAACAACAGAACGCCCGCCAACAACAAACAACTGACACTGTGGCGCGGCCCACAAGCGCCCCGGTCCAGAATGGCCACGGTGGAACCAAAGCGGGTGTTTCGGGCGCCGTCGGAAAAGAAATACAGGTGACGGCAGCAGCCGATACGCTGGGGAGGGTTTTTCTGGAAACCCGATAAATTTTCTTCGTTTATTCAAAAGAACGATTTTAGCGAAAAACTTGCGGAGAATCGAGTCAACTCGCTTGTTGCGAGTTGCAGACTCGTCTGAAACAACTCGTTTCGTGATCTGAAATAAGTTTGTGGCAAGTCATTTATCGACACAGATCAGGTCTTTAAATAAATTTCGCATTCGAAAATTAAAAAAATACATTTTATTGCAAAATAATTTCTCCGCATAAACATATTTCATCTAATTCCAAAACTATGCGCGGTTGAAAAGTTGACTCGCATAACTCGGATGCAGCCGCACGACAGAGGTGCCAGCATCAGAAAATGCAGGGTCTTGGGGGGGAGCGCCCCCGGTCTTGTTCACGAAGCGTTTCTTTGCAGCAACCGTCCATTGCGAAGGCGACAAACATCGACACCCTGCTGGGGGCCAAAGTACCCGAAGAAAAAATCCCCGAACCCCCAGAGTCGGTCCAGGACAAGATCGCCTTCATCTGCAACAACCTTTCGCTTGCGAACGTTCAACCCAAGGTCAGTTTGTGGGAGGGATGTTACTGTGGCGGACGCTGGTGGACGAGTTAAAGAAAACGGATGTAGATACAAAAACAACATTGCGCTTTAGCAGATTGTTTTAAATGGACCTTTACGTCTGGAACGGATGTCGTGTTTAAAAATAGTTATAGCTGTTCTTGAAGACTTCCGCCTTCCTATTTTAGCACCCCCCAGCGACAGACTGGTGTCGTCATCAGTGGCGACTGTTCGTCACAATATCATCAATTTGTCTGGCAATGGTCGCGCGAGATAATTATGACAAAACAAACGCGAAATACTTGTGACGAAACAAGCACGAAATAATTGTGACGAAACAAGCACGAAACTATTGTAACGAAACAAGGGCGAAATAATTGTGACGAAACAAGCACGTTTCGGGTGACATTAAAGTCATTGAACGCACAAACGCAATGTTTTTGTTGTTGTTGCTCGGTAACGCAGTCGGAGGAGATGAAGGTTGTGTTCGAGGAGGAATACACGCAATGGCTGGCTCAGTACCTTGTCATGAAGAGAGTCAGCATCGAACCAAACTTCCACATCCTCTACTCGAACTTCCTCGACTGTCTCAAGATCGCTCCACTGAAGAAAGTCGTCCTGGAGGAAGTTTACAGGAATATCGCGGTTCGTCACTTCCTGTTAAGCGTGTGGCGATGTTGAAGTTGGGAAAGTGTGAAACACGATGTTGCTTTTCATTCCCATAAGTTTAAGCTCTACTTGAAGCCGGACCAAGACACTTCGTGTCGGTTATAAACGATTTTATGACCTGATTCTCGCTCTCTCATCTAGCACGCTGCCATAGCAAGAGTAACTTCCACCTTGAAACGTCAAAACAATTTTTGTAAACTCCTCGAGTTTGTTACACCCTCATAAATCTTATAAAGAGCATCATGGTGTGGGTGATGATAAGGGGGGTGTACAAACGTTGCAGTCGAAACTTGAAAGCAGCAGAAAAACAAATTAGTTCATGGTTCGAAGTCACTGTTTACGTCGGAGCGTGAGAATCGATCGTATTTGTATGTACGTAGCACACGTCTGCTTTGGGGGGCAGTGTTTCTCATTTCGCTGTGGTTGCAGTGTTTCTCATTTTATTATATTTTCCAGGTCCTGTTGAAATCCGACAAATCCATCGCCAACTTCTCCGATCGGTCTCTGCTCAAGAACCTCGGTCATTTCCTCGGAGTCATCACTCTGGGAAAGAACAAACCAATCCTATACGATGTAAGGACGTGCTGCAGAGTGTTGGTGTCATCACTCTGTGCGGAAGTCTGCGTGAATTCGCACCCAAACAGTTCTTTCATTGTTTTGTAACATTGAGTGTTAGTTGACGTCACCACCACCAGGTTTATAAGTTAATCGACGCAAGAAGCAATTCGCAGATTCTTTTAAGAACGATTTATGCCAGAGGTTCGTACCATGGGACCGCGAACCTCGAAGCAAGAAAATCCACCAGTTTTCACGCACCCATTTGGGCCATTATTTAGCTTAACCAAAACTGTAATCTGACATGTTCTTGCTGCAAGTCGACTGATTTTCTTCAATTTGATTTTAGTAACGGCAAATTGGCGGCAAGTGAAAGCCTGAAATTTGCTTCTTGCCGGGGCGGTTGGGGTGTTGGGGTAAGAAACGACCAAATCTGTTCTCAATACTCGAAATAACGTTGGCAAAACGAAGGAGTCCGCAGTGGTTTTGGCCAGGGGGCGTATCGAGGTTAGATGGCGCCCGGGGCAAGAAGCAAGTTTGGCGCCCCCGTGTTCGAACCTGAGGTCTTTTAGGAGCAAATGTACTCTATTGAAGAAAGTGCTTGTGACGTTGTTGGGACTTTTCGGCGCCCGGGGAATTGTCCCCCCCTCGTTACGCCCCTGGATTTGGGCGCAGTAGAGGGGTCCTTAGCGACAAAGGGTCTCAAAAACCACTGATTTATGTGAACCGCAAAAGCACGTTGGGATGGATCGTTCTTGGCGTTGCAGGACATCGAGTTGAAGTCACTGCTATACGAGGCATGCAGCAAAGGCTCGCACGAACTGCTCTACGTCGTGCCTTTCGTCGCCAAGGTGCTGGAATCCGTTGGCAAAGGCAAAGTTTTCAAACTTCCCAACCCATGGACTGAGTCAATCATCAGCGTGTTGGTAGAACTCCACATGGAACAGGATTTAAAGGTTTGTGTGTCGCTATCAATGTTGAACAAATTGGAGATCTTTGCAATCCTAATCCAGTCCGTAATTTCCATTGAGTAATCCGGTAGACCTGTCCAAATTTTTTATCCAATCCGGTTTATATCCGAAAAAAACTCTGATTAAGCATTTTACTGGAATGATCAACGCAGTTTGGATATCCATATCTGATCCGGTGGAGATTTTTACGAAATCCAGCCCGATCCGGATCCGGCCTTGAATTGTAAAATCCGGTTGGATCGCGATTCGGAAACCGGATCGTGTTCAACACTGGTCGCTATCTCTGCCAGCGTCACTCAGGCGTGAAGCGCAAAAGTTTGAACCAATCCCGTGCCAAGGTTGTTGAGCACCGGTACTTTCTGGTTTCGGTGAAAATTATGAAATTGCGAACAGGAGAATGGTGTAAAAAGTTCCATGTATCGATTGCTCTCAGTAAACTTTATTATTGTGGATAGGACTGAAAAATATAGAATAGTTCTTCCTTTTGTCAACACTAAATGACTTTATTGTAAATTCAAGTAGTAAGGAATATTGTCGAAAAAGTGGAATCAAGACATAACGAAAAAAAGATCGGATAAAAAACTGTTGTTAAATATATGAAAAAGCTTGTTTAGTATTCTGGTAAATTGCCTCAGCCATCATGTGTAGGTTCGATTCCGTGCCCGCACCATCATGTGCGACGTGCTCAAACCACTTGCTGGGAAGAAGTGTTCTTCTGAAATTGCTCAGCTTTCTGGATTTACTGAATGAACCAAAAACCGCTGTGTCGAACAAATTGTCAACTTGTTGTGGGAATTTAGCGAATACCCGTGTGCCATGGTCCCAAAGTGTGCCATGGTCCCAAAGTGTGCCATGGTCCCAAAGTGTGCCATGGTCCCAAAGTGTGCCATGGTCCCAAAGTGTGCCATGGTCACAAAGTGTGCCATGGTCACAAAGTGTGCCATGGTCACAAAGTGTGCTTGTGGAACGCCATTTAACAGTCTCCTACCATAACAGTTGAACTTGAAGTTTGAGGTCGAAGTTTTGTGCAAAAACCTTCAAATCGACATCAATGAGATCAAACCTGCGTATTACCTTCGTGACCCGGATGTACAACATGGGATCGGTTGCCAGGTGGGTTGCTAGGGTGTGTCCTTATTTTGTTCACTGCAAGTTATGGTTCTACTGAGATTTTGTAGTGCTCACTACAAGTTATGGTTCTACTGAGATTTTCTAGCACTGTGCATTCCAGCGTGCAGCCGATACTGAGGTTGTGGGTTCGGTTCCCGACCCTATGTTAGTGGCTTCACGGCCAGGAGCTTAGCGCATGATTGACTATGACTGTTAATCGGTGACTTTTTGATAAAAGTTTTTATTAAGTTATCTCAGATATTAAATTATATGACGGTCCCCTTCCACCCCTGGCCGACCTTACCCCCACCCGGCTCAGAAGCACTGCTATGGCGTCGTATTTGCTTAAAATATTTTTTTTGTTAGAATATTATCAACCGATCTATCCAAGTTTGCAAACTACAGACACTAACGTGCTGTGGCCCGCTGTGCTTGACCCCTGCGTGTGGGTTGGCCCAAACCCTGGTTAATCCGAACACAACTGTTGTCCCCCTGATGTTTCCCCGGACTCGACTGGGCTCGTTTTTACGAAATGAAGGCCACCGTTCGGAGCATTTCCCATCACCCGATGACGCCATAGTTACAAAAATGACGTGTATTCTCCAACTGAGGTTACGTCATGTCTTACCTGGCGATTCATCGATTCCGTTTCGACAATATGTTCATGTTTGTGCAGCTCTCAGCCAAGAAAGAGATCGCGCCTGTCAGTAAACCCACACCCGTCGATCAAAACATCACCTCCAAGTACGTAGCGCTGGGTTCGCTTGTGTTCACATCGGTTCGTTCTATCGTGCAGACGTCATTTCGAGCGAAAGCTTCAGCTTGTATATGACATTGTTTTTTGTCTGTTCAACATAAAGAACATGTTGTGATGGGAAGGTTTCATTTTTGTGCTTTTTTTTCGCTTCAAACATGTGCCCGCTTTGAAAACTGTTTCATGCCGCATTGCAAGAATGTCCAACATGTTTTACGCTATTATCGACGAAACAATTGGCAAATTTTGATTAAACAATTGCTCCAACACTCACAAAAGATCAAAACTCCAAAAACTGCCGTGATTTTCCTCAAACTTCGTATTTGGTACTTTTGTTCTCTTTTATCAGTTATTGCAAGTTAATGAGAAAAGTTAAGTTGTGAACATTTTTGCACGCGTGCGATTTTGAAATTGTGAATGAATAAAAATTCGCTCCGAAAAATCGACTGCATTCACATACACCCGCATTGGTCAGTGCCAATAAAGTACTTTAACACTTTTCTACCGTATTTATTTTGTTTCTGTAAAATCATTTTTATGCATCTGCGTTTTCTTTTTTTGTGCTTTGATGTTTTCAAGTGGTTGTGATGTCATAATTATGATCTGATAACGAAGTAGTTGTGCTTTGATGTTTACAAATGATTGTGACGTCGTTGTTCGCAGTCGCGCGAGCGTCCCGGTCAATCTGGGCGCGCTGGGGGGGGTCATGCCAACACCGGCCCCACCTCCTGCCGCCCCAATGCAACAGCAGCAGCAACAACAGCCCCAACCCTTGCCTCCCCCACCAGTCGCCCCCAGGTTCTCCTTCCATGACATCAACGTATATTCAGTGTCAACGTTACAGTCTCATCTCACTGTGAAAATGGAGGTGACAGTCTCGTTCACTTGTTTTGTTCACGATAAAAATGTTCTGGAAATAGAAACGCTTTCTGAGATTGCTGATGAGCAATGGTTGTGTCGTCATAATCGCGATGCGAGAAAGGAATCTGTTCGGTTGCCACTTACGCTTCGTTCAATAATAGCCATTGTTTGGTCACAACGGCAACTTGCCTGAATCTAAGTAAATGCCGTTTGGCGAAAACAATCGTCTTTGTCTGATACTGGAATCAAACTTTGTTAACACTGAAGCATATTGGCTTCACTTTTCTATAACTTTGTTACCCCCGAAAACCACCAGAAACTGGTGGTCCTGTGTGTAGCAATACGTGTTCAGTTGAAAGCAAGAATCGTCATCGTTGCCAGTGAGGAGTGGAAAGTGAATTCCAAACTTGTTTCCCGACCCATAACTCACCCCCCTCACCCCCAGCAATGCTTAATGTTCCAATTTTCCAAACCTCCACATGCTTTCCTTCTTACTGTATGGCGAATTGTATTGGCGTCATGTTGGGAGCTGTCAATTGTGAACGTTACCTTGTCGCACTTGAAGAAGTCCGGCCAAGCATGTTTTCGTGCATCGGCAAAACTAATATGAAGATGGCTGGTGCTGTTCGTTTTGTATTATCCGTGCTTGCTAAAGAAGTAAATGTGAAGAGAAAATTAATAGAATTTCGAAATGAACAACCCATAAATCACTGCTGGCCGACACCAAGCAGCTTACCCGTCGAATCTGAATATCGTTGTCATTTCTTTTAATAAGATATTGTTTTCCTTTTCAAAAATCAAACGCGAGGACTTTATCAGCATTTCAAGTTATGCTTTTCGCGCTCACGCCCGTGGTTGTTACGTCACAGTTACCCCTCCTTCAAAGCCAGCCCCACTTGAAAGCGTGCGTCAGGGCAGCTGTGGAGCGAGCTGTGCAAGAGACCACCCAACCCGCTGTGGAGAGGTCGATAAAGATTGCACTGACCACCTGCGAGCAGATAGTCAAGAAGGACTTCGCTCTTGACCCGGAGGAGTTCAGGATGAGGGCCGCTGCACAACACATGGTCAGTTGCCGTGGGAAGAAGTCTGTGTGTGGGTCTCGATATCGATCATTTTATTTGTTCGTTAAAACATGGATCACAAGCTTTGTTTTCGGGCATGAATTCAGTTTCTGTCAATAGCAAAATATGCGCTCTGTGAATATTATTATTTCAGTAATTAAGCCTCGTAAAGTAATGGGATATTTATAGAAAATATATTTTTAAAACCAGACCGCTTTCGTTTGGAAGTTCGAGGAGATTGTTTATGCATTGTTACGTTTGAGTCGTGACGGAGAGGTGATGTCATGGAAGAGAGGACTGACTAATAACCCACAGTCTAGAGCAGGGGCTCTTCACCTTTTTTCTACAATTCCCCACTTTTTAGCCAGCTCTCCATTTCCCGCCACGGCATCGGTCTTTGACAAGATCGATTTTAACCCTTGTCACTTTTACCCAAACATGACTTACAATACCTCATATGTTGGTTGTTTTTGTTATTAAAACAGTCTGTAAATGGTTATGATTTGTAAAGTAAGTCAACATTTGGATGTGATGTGTTAAATTTTGAAGCAGTTGTTCTACTGCCCGACTGGTCATTCCCCACTTGGCAACCTCCCCACATGTTAAGAACCAGTGGTTGAGATTGATGCAATCATTCCAAAATCGTTTCAAGTTGTTGTGATGTTGCTATTCTGCTTCTAAGATTTTTATAAGAGATGCTAAACACTCCCAGAATGTTCCTATTTCACGTTTCCCCCTATGATGAAAACAATGTCTCTTCACGAAAACACCACCTGTTTGAAACGTTTTGACGACGTTTCCGCCATTTTTTAGCCTATTTTCATCCCCGCAGAGGATATCCGTGTTTTGGAAATGCTTTTGACGTTCCCTGTATCTTGATATTTTTATGGCAAATCATACCCGACCGGAAATAAAGCTTTGTTTGAAAACATGTATTTTAATGAAATACCATATGTAGCTTAGATGCTAAAACTAATGCAAGGGGAATACAGTATTGGTTAAGACAACGCTTACAGTCGCTTGTAGCAACAGACCCTACCTGGCAGGGACAGACAGGTCTGGTTGAGATTGGCAGATCCGTTGAAAGCTGTTGCTTGATGGTTGGTGTTGATCGCCACAGGTACGCAACTTAACCGCTGGCATGGCCCTGATCACGTGCAGGGAGACATTGCTTCAGGGGATCAACAATCATCTCAAGAACGGATTTGTTCAGCAAATGAGGGTAGGTGGGATGCTCTGTCTAAGGTTGTGATACTCGCCTGTGCGAAATCAGCTTTTCACTTTCCTTGTTTCGAAGAACGCATTTGAATTTATGAAATCCTGCATCGTTTTTTAAATGACCGCAAGTAAGTTTGTTTGCAATGGTAGACACTTCCTTATGATGTCACCAAGCCTTATCGCCACCACTGCTGCCACAAAGCCTCATATACTCAGGTGTTTTCTTTTATGTTACTTGCTTATGAAGATGAAACAGACATTCCTGCTTGAATTGCTGTGCAAGACAGCAGTTTGTTTTCAAACTAACTACTTCATTCCTTTTCGTGTCTCGTTGTTGAATGTATTGGGCGTCTGACGTAACAATCGTTTTTCCAGCGCATTCCTTTTAAGTTAAAGCCCAGTTTCAGCTTGTTTCCGACAGAGTCATTCGAGTTAAAAATCATGTTTCTTATTCCACCTGCAGTTGCCTCAAACAGCGCTTGGACCTCAGCACAAGGAGATGGTGGAGCAGGCGGCCTCAGTGGTCGCAGCTGACAATGTGGAGCTGGCGTGCTGCTTTGTGCAGAAGACGGCGGTCGAGCGCGCCTTGATAGAGATGGATAAACGGTTGAACAATGTACGTGATGGAGCTGGTGCTTGTGTGTGAAAGGAGTGTGGTATCTTCGTCTTACAGTAGTGGCTTTACTTTACAGTTAGGACTTTGTCAAATAACTTCTTACAGGTATGGATCGATTTTATGGACAATTTAAATCCCATTTATATCAAAACTGAAACCAGAACCGTCGCCAGAAAGTTTCCAACAGGGGGCTTTCCGTTTCTGCGGGATGGCTTGACATTCTAAAAATTGACAAAAACTCTACTGATTTATAGTGTTTCAATTGGGGGGGATTGGAGCTTTGTTTGGGGGCTAAGCCCACAAAAGCTTTGACATGGCGACGGGACTGACTGACACCCTGAAATGTTTTACGAGCTCTTGAACGAACTCTACGCAGTGAAGTTGTTTTTTGTGAGCGACATTGAAGAGACGGTTGCTAAAAAACATCGCCCACCTATCAACTGTTTTCAAAATAATCTCAAGTCATCGCGAAGTCCGGCACCCTCAATTTCTAGTTAGATTGTCCGTTAAAGTTTCCTCAAATGACATTGTCCTTAACTCGAGCGGTAGATGAGATTGTGTCGGCGTGATGCGAACAGCCTGGTTGCTAAGCAACGATTGCGCCTTTGTTCAGGAATACGAATTGCGCAAGCACGCCCGACAGGAGGGGAGGAGGTATTGCGATCCGATGGTGCTGACGTACCAGGCAGAGAGGATGCCGGAGCAGATCAGACTCAAGGTGAACAATAGTGGACTTCTGTTTGTGGAGAGCATCGTTGTGCCGCGTTTGATTACGTTTGTCCCTAACACGCGTAGACTTTTGATACGCAAGACGCCATATTGCTGTTTCTGCATTCCAAGCGATCAGGGCGTTTAAAAGTTTGCTTCAATGCTTTGCTTGAAGTTCATGAATTTGTTTAAAAGTGCCTGCTCTTTCGCAATTTATATTTTTGCTAAATTGAATGTTTTTTAACCCGAATTGCATTATTGCCAAGCCTGAGTTGACTGGTCTGTGCAGGTGGGGGGCGTGACCCCCCAGCAAACAGCGGTTTACGAAGAGTTCGCCCGTTGCATCCCCGGCTTCACCGCCAGCAACGACTCCTCCCAGCCGTCAGGCTTCCTCGCCAAACCTATGCAAGTGAGTTGACGGACGTTTTGTGTCGAGAAGTTAATTCGCTGTCTTGTGCATGTTGGATTTTTGAAAGTTCAGTTTTGAAAAAATCAGAAGTTTTCTTCGTTTTATATCAGTTTTCCAGTACATATTTCATAACGTCGTTTCTTTGTTGACCTTCATAAACTTTGAATGGGTACATCAAAAATGTAAAATTTGTGTAATGAAGGAAGAAGTTAAACGAGTTAGTTAAGTATGCAATGAGAACATGACGTCTGGTTCTCAATGTTGGTCTGGCACGCTGACCGCATGCTTATCAGCGCTTAATGGCATTAGTTTTCATCAGCGATTTTTTGTCATGATCTTTGCAAAGAGCACCCCACATATTAATGGTCTTTGCAAAGAGCTCCCCACATATTAATGGTCTTTGCAAAGAGCACCCCACATATTAATGGTCTTTGCAAAGAGCACCCCACATATTAATGGTCTTTGCAAAAGCGCACCCCTCATATTAATGGTCTTTTCCAGTCGTGGGCCGTGGACGAGATCACCCAAGTCTATGATCGATGCATGGCCGAACTGGAACAAATGCTGCAGGTGAGTTGCTGTGTTTCTGTAAAATTCTCAACTTTCCTTTAGTATGAACAAGTCCAATGAGGTTTTTTTCGTCGAAACGTCTTCAACCAACACCTCCATGACCTGAAAATGTATCATTGAAAATAAAAATGGCCCCCTTGTTGTTGCAGCTGACCAACGTGTCCCCGGGCAGCACCATGTTCACACAACTGCAGAACCTTCGCGAGGCCCTGGTCCTGGCCCGAAACACGAGGGAGATCGTGGCCGCCCTGGCTTTGCTGCAGAAAGCCGTCGAAGGACTGCTTGACGCTACCAGCCACTCGGGCGTCGATCAAGAGGTAAGGGGTTCGGTTCCCGTCGTTTGCAAGTCGGTCTCTTTCAGTGAAATACGCGACCGTCTATCGCTGACGTGTTGTCCCAAACCCACATGGAGCGCAAGTGCAGGAGCGAGCAAATTTTTGGGGTGCGAAGGATTTTTGTCCGATTTTCCACAAACTTGCCCGAAAAGATAATGTGCGAATTTTCCATACAGATTTGCCCCCACAAAGATCATGAAAACCATTTTTTGGTGTGACCTCCATCAAAAGGGTCTTCATGTGTTTTTCTGCAAAGTTGTGCAACATTTTTTGAAGACAAACAACGTTGGGCGCCATTTTTGCCCAGATTTTTATGGATTTGGCCCGGATTTTCAACAAATCAAAACTTTAGGGGGTCCGCTTGCACCCCTGCCTCCTACACCACTGCGTAGCCATCCACCGCCCCCCCGTCAACCATTAACTTACCCGCAGGTCCTGGGCCGCTACCGCGATTGCCACATCGTGGTGCTGAAGGCGCTGCAGGACCAACGCGCCTATGGCCCGCAGTGGACCAACAAGCACGTGACCCAGTGTTTGACCAATCACCGCGACGAGTACAAGTACAACGTTGAAGCCGTGGAGTTGCTCATTCGTTCACATCTAGTCAATCTTCAACAGTATGACCAGCACCTCGCTCAAGTCAGTGAACGTGTTTGATTCCGAAACGATTGATCATATTGCAGCGTGTGTTGCTGATTGAAGCAACGCAATATTAAATTCCGAAATGGCTGAACTTTGTTTCCATATTTCAATATTTTCGCAACATCTGCTGATTTTCTAAGATTTTTTGGGTGAAATAGGTCAGATACTGCTTTAGTCATGTGTTTTTCTGTTTGCTTTTATCTTTTTTTGCCAAATTTAGTCGTCAGTGAAATGATTCCCCAAAGAAGAACAAAACAGTAAATCATCCATTGTTGCATCGCAAGCGCACATTGATACGTAACCGTGATGTTTGCTCGAAGAAGAAAATGGCTCACTTGACGACGCCGGTGACGTCACTGCTGGTGTTCCGCGCGTTTTTCATTTCAAACCAGGGAAAGTCCCCTTTTTCTCATTCAGGCGATGGAAGGGGGGTTGAACTACATGGCGGTCATGTTCGCCATGCGCTTGGTGCGCGTCTTCCTCCTCGACGAGAAGTCCTCCTCCCCAGCCACGGAGTCGGACCTGTTCAACACGATCGACACGCTCAACAAAATAAACAACATATCCAGGGGTGCCGCGCCGGAGGGGTAAGTCACGTGTTCTGGGGGGGTAGTGGTCGGTTGTGTACCCCTCTGTATTTTCGGTGTTTGTTGACGGCGACGTCGCTGTTGCGAAACAAACATTTGCGAACCTACGTTTGATGATGTTGGAAAGTTCTGCAAGAAAAATGTCTGACCCTGGCCTTTGTTCGTTCGGCCAGGTCGCGGTTCCGTATCTTATTGAAATAGCATTGCTGTCTCAATCAGCTCGCAAGTATGTCAGGCTTGTCATTCAGCAACACTTTGAAAAACAAACTTTTGCGAAATTTGCTCAATCAGCAAATAATTTTCAGTTGGCACAAAGAACTTAAAATATTAATTTCATTCCAACTTGTGATGCGCCCCCGTACATCGTGGCTTTGTTTTCTTAGAATAACGTCTTTTTTTGCCAGGAAACTTTTGTTTAGTTGCTCGTTTAACAGGTCTTTTATTTTTATGTAGTCTGACTCAGTTGATGGAAATGATCCGGTCGACCTTTGACCCCATGCTCGATAAGTCCTCAAGCACGGCAACACAAATGATGCACTCCGGAATAGCACAGGTGTGGGTTCGACTCCCGGGTCTTGTAGTTGTGCAATTTTTTTAATCGACGTTATTGGCCTCAATACGATCAAACGAGTTTTGCGAGTTACTACTCGATTGTACTCGTTTCAGGCACGTGACTTCGATGACCCGCCTGGTCTGCACGAAAAGACCGAGTACCTTTTGAGGGAGTGGGTAAACATTTACCACAGCCCCAATTCCGGAAGGGACTCAACCCGGGGTTTCTCAGCGTTCGTGCAGCAGGTACTTCATGTTTGAGTTCATGATTTGCTGTTTGTTTTGTGACGAGGTCACTTAATGTGTCTGTTGCTGACATTTTGAAATGATCGAAGAAATGTTCGTAAATGATTTTGAAATGATCGAAGAAATGTTCGTAAAACATTTTGAAATGATCGAAGAAATGTTCGTTGTGGGGAGTAAGTTGCAACTGCTGGGCTGGTTGGTTTGTTTCACAGAGCAAGTTATTGGTCACGGTGAGAGGCTTATCGACTGGGTTCCGACCAGTCCCGTCGCCACGGGGGGCTTTTGTGGGCTTAACTCCCCAAAACAAAGCTCCAAGTTTGTCAATTTTGGAATATCAACCCCCCTTATTGAAGACTTTCTGGCAACGGTTCTGGTTTCGGCAACTGTTGTGTTTCTGTTGGTGAACTTGTAATCGCAGTCGTGTGGTATCTACTCTCCACACCGTTGAATGTTCTTATCACGTCAAGCCTGTATTGGCCCGATCTTGGCCTGTAGTGCCGCGGCCAAACGCCCGTTGTCAGTTCCTAACGCTCCATCTATGATTGCAGATGCATCAGCAAGGTATCCTACGCACAGACGAACTCATAACAAGGTTTTTTCGGCTGTGCACGGAGATGTGTGTTGACCTCACCTACAGGTTACTCACGGTCAGTTAATTCCTTCCGTTTATTCCGTGTCAATAGCGTGTTGTTAAAGGTTACTCCAGGTCATTCCAATGAGGTGTTTTGCCCGACAAACAGTAACGGCTGTTGATGGCAAGGTTGCCAGATTGGCCATTTCATGGCCAATTTCGAAAAATTTGGCCATTTTTTGGTTTGTCACTGTAAAATTAAGTTTTCATTAAATATTTTGTATTTTCGGACGCTCTTCATGTCACTCAGTGCCACAGTAACACCGTGGCAATTCAACCTTTTTGCTTTGAAGTGTGTAGTAATGATTTACCCTTGCACTGAGCAGATCTTATACAGGTGTTTCAGTCAGTGATAATCTTTTGGTTACATTGAACGGTATCTGCTGCGCTCGACTCGGTTGTGTGACTGATAATGTTATAGTAAAGTATTTTGAATTTGTGGTAAGATTTTACACTTTTAGAAGTTTCTCATTACTTTTACAGTAACGCTCTGCAGTAACTTCAACCTCCAAAATGTTCAACGTGTGTAGTGATTATTTGACCCTTGCATTCTTGTAGGTTTTATGCTCCAATGTTTCAGTCGGACCTGTCACGAGTCAATGTTTGTTCTCAAGTGTTCCTTCCCTTTCGTTCATATGTGAACTTTATGATGGTTTTGAGCATGTGGTTAACTCATCATGATCATCAACTTAATGCAGTTCATGACTTTAATCTTTTGTTCACATATTTGGAGCACAAGATCAAGAGTATTCTAGCCTTGTCGTTGAATTGGAAAGTTAATTTCAAATTGTTTAACCCAGAAATGGGTCAGAATTGAAGCATTTATCTACATTAGTGTTTAATATATGGTTTTAAGTTTATTAAGATAAATAAAGACAAGTTGCAACAGGTAATTTTAAGTTCACTGCAGAAATGGCTGTTTTAGCGTCCAAACTTGCTTCTTTGGCAATACTACATTTTTTCGGCGAAAAATATACTGCCTTCCGAACAATTTGAGACATCTATTAATATGGAAATTACCATAGTTAAAACATTTTGAGATTTTGGCCATTTTTTATCAGAATTTTCGCCAAAGCTACTAAAAAAATCTGGCAACCCTGGTCGATGGCGGTGAGACTCTTTCCCAACCTGTTTCCTGTCCTTTCATTTGGCTTCAACCTGTGAATTTGTGACCGGCACCAAAATCGGCTGTTTTCAACATTGAGGACGCAGTGGCAGCTTATGTCACTAATATTTTACACAAAAAGAACGCCGAATCTTTTCTCCTGTCTGTTGAGCCGATAAGAAATGGCGCAACGCGTTATGAGCGAAGTCATCGGTCTTTCCGCTGCGCAAACCATACGCAGGGTTTTGTCTGTTTTCAAAACCTCCACTCCCACTATTCGCACATTCTATTCAGCAGGTATTCCTGCTGTGCGTGCTCTGATTATGATTTAACAAACATATACTTCGCTCTCAAAGCGACAAAATCCCTCTCATTCGCAAACCCCCTCCCCTATTCGAAATGCCGGGGGGTGAATCCTCCCCCATTCACCTGACTAATTGGGTGCGGGCGCCCCACAGTCCCGCCTGGTACACCCATGCTCCCACAGCTCACTGCTGAATCGTAAGTCTCAGGGCATTTTCAACCCCACGTTTATCACATTCCTTTTGCCTCTGAAGTTGCCGGCTTGCCAGTGGCGGGAGGAGGGTTCAACCAGGGCTCTGTGTCCTTGTACGTTTTGCTTTATCAGTTGCCGTTTGTACAGCAGGAAGCGGCGGTCAGTCCCTCCCTCCTGAACCCCACCCTGGTCAGGGCCAAATGCTTCCACACCCTGGATGCGTTCGTGAGGTTGATAACATTGTTGGTGAAGCATTCTGGAGATTCGGTGAACAACACGACGAAGGTCAACCTGCTCAACAAGGTCAGTGTGTTGTATGCTCGTATGTTCAACAGTGTTGTGATTGTGAATGTGACTGTGATTGATCGATTTGGGCGAATTTGGTTTGTTTGGCAAATTTAGTTGTTGTTTACACATCAACAATCTGTTTTTATGTTGCGTTTTTATTTGTTATTTTACAAAGAGGTGATGGTTTCACTTCAAATCAGGAAAGTGTCTTTCAATCTCCTGTAGGATTTTCCAGCTGAAAAATTCATTATAAATCGTTGGCACTTTCTTTCATATCAACGCAATACAACATAAAAATCCCGCGTTTCAATGTTCGCTCAATGTGGCCAGGTTAAAGGTCAACGAAGTAAAGTCCTTGTATGATGCAACAATGAGCAGTGACGTACTGTACATCATCGGTCACGTGTATTCACAATCGCGTCTTTTAAACTTCCAGGTCCTGGGCATTGTGATCGGAGTGATGCAACAAGACCACGACACGAGGCAGACGGACTTCCACCAGATGCCGTACCACCGGATCTTCATCATGCTCTTCTATGAGCTGAACGCGCCCGAACACGTCCTCGAATCGATCAATTACCAGACATTGACTGCGTACACGTAAGCGACACTGCTTTGCACAAGCCTGCAAAGTTCCTCGTGAATGTATTGGTTGCAAAGTGAACCATCTATTAAGGACGAATCCTGTTTGTGATTTTAAGACGTTTCTGATTAAAGACGGATTTTATTTGGAAGGAAATTAAATTGCAACTCGTTCTGTCCACGTTTTTTTCCTGAAAATCACAAAGAAAATATGTTACAAGGTTAAATCAAAACCGTCGCCAGAAAGTCTTCAATAGGGGGGTTTAACATTCTGAAAATGATGTAACTCCACTGATTTATAGTGTTTCATATTGCAATTTGGGGGGCTAAGCCCAACAAAATCCCCCCCATGGCAACCGGACTGGGTTAAATATAGATTTTCCTGCTTGCTGACTTATGGCTCCGGACACATTAACTTTGGCTGAGAATATTTTAACCAAGTCTGGCAATTGTGAATGCAATTTTGGGGTCATAATCAGTAACAAAGCTGTTGTGCGCTGTGAATAGTTGCGTTCAACTAAAAGAACACCTGTGCTTAACTCGCAATTGAACATGCCAGTGATTTTTGCTGAATCTTCACCGACTATGACATTACCTTCTTTATTGACCAGCAACTCACTGCACTGTCTCCGACCGGCCAAGGTGCCAGGCTTTGCCTTCGCATGGCTCGAGATCCTCGCCTACCGCTCCTTCATATCCCGGATGTTGCTGCACACGCCGCAACAAAAGGTCAGCAGCATTTGTGAGCGTTGTCATGGTTACCAGCTTTGTTTGACATGAAACTGCTGCCATTTCATCATCGCAAAAGTCGTTGTCCAGTTCTTTTTTTCAGTTGGATTGACAGCTCGCATTACTGATTGTTTTTTTGTTTTTTGCCAAAAAAACAAGCATCTTTAATAGCTCTCTTCAAACTATTCAATCAAAACTATTTTATCAAACTATGCAAAACTTCATTGGAATAAAGTTTCATCAAAACGACTTTTCCACAGACATTACCCTCCATAGCGAAAACACACACAGGGTCCTCGTTTTTGGGTTGCTTGCAGTGACGTAGCCAGCCCAAAATTTTTGTTGGGGGGAAATTTTTTGATTTTAGGCGAGGAGCAGTATTTTGCTTGGCATTCCGCCTCTCAAAGAAAAAAAAACTAGATATGCTAAAAACTTGTAGGGGGGTATGGCCCCTGGCTACGCCTATGGTTGCTTGGTGTTCGTGCCAAAACAATCCAAGCTTTTCAGTTGAAGTTGTATAAAATCTTTTTGTGTTGAATGTGAAGCTTCGCTCTGAAAGCATTCCCAGTGAAGCTAGTCTAGTGACAACTATGCACTCGGCTAAACCTCCCGAGCTTTCAGTGTTGCCCTTTGCATTTAAACCTCACGAGCTTTCAGTGTTGCCCTTTGCATTTAAACCTCACGAGCTTTCAGTGTTACCCTTTGCATTTAAACCTCACGAGCTTTCAGTGTTACCCTTTGCATTTAAACCTCACGAGCCTCCAGTGTTGCCCTTCACATTCCAAACATTCGATTTACGTCACAGGGATGGCCGATGTACGCCCATCTCTTGATCGACCTCTTCAGATTCCTCGGGCCCTTCCTAAGGAATGTTGAACTGACCAAATCAATCCAGATCCTTTATCGGGTAATAATTGCTTTGACTGATAAACAAGTATTTTCATCGCAGGGACGTTTTGTATCAATAGTTTCACTTCATGTGCAGTCGCCCTGGTGTGCTTTGATTCGTGGCAACTCCTCCCCACATAGTCTCGCAGAAAATGTGTTTTTTGTTGCTAACGAGGTAATTGCCGCTGTCTGCTTCAATGTATTCGACTGTTGTCATGGTATTCGTGGCGTACGTGTTTGTTGGAATTTGTGCAACAAAATATGAAAACATTTAGTTAGTAGAACATTTTTTGCTGTATTTTGCGTCGTTTCAATGATCGTTAAAAATCTGCGGTGACAATTGTTGTTGTGATGCTAATAATGTTTTTTTGGTTGCCAGGGAACGCTGCGCTTGTTGCTTGTCCTCCTCCACGACTTCCCCGAATTCCTTTGTGACTATCACTATGGCTTCTGTGACGTCATACCGGCCAATTGTATTCAACTGCGCAATCTGATCTTGAGCGCATTCCCGCGCAACATGCGGCTGCCCGACCCCTTCACCCCCAACCTCAAGGTAAAGTGCTGCCTCTGCATGTGGCGCTTCGTTAAATGTAGCGGTGGGCCCTCACCCCCCCATTCTGCATCGCTGGCTTTCGGCGCTGGCTCACTGTTACGTCATCGCGCGTATGTCGCACTTCCCGTCATTTCGTCGAAGGGTTTCGCTTTCGGTAAATTACCCTGACGTGAAACACGTGGTAACTTGGTCGTTCGTGCGCTGCTGTTGTTGATGGAGAGTTTCTGTGAACGTTGTTGTTGGAGTGCTCCCGTGAAAGCGTAGGGTTTGATTTGAGATTGGACTTAACACATTTGACCTTTCAAGCAAGAAGAGAACAACGCCATGCTACAGCTCCTGAGAAAGATTTAATTTTATTTTTGTTGCGTTTTTTTCTCAAAAAGAAGGTTCATGTGACTCTGTATTGACTTATTGGTGAATTTCCGACATCAAACTTTGTCCAACGCTCAAGCCGGAAAGTTCCGCGAGAAAGATTTCCCCTCCTCCCTCCCCAGGATGTGGGCCGTGCTTCGTTGAACAGTTTTTGTGCCAGGTTACCAAGGTTACCAACGAAAATACTCTTTAAATACGTTCTAACTTTCACCAGGTCATCGACCTCCGCGTTGCCAACCCCTCAGATCCGTTTCCGGGATTACTTCCTGCCAGATTCACTTCCGGGATTACCCCCCAGATCCACTTGTTTCGCACGCCTATGATAATGAACATCAAAAGTTCGAAAAATGTTTGTTCAAAAATTTTGAGGGCAAAAGTAGCTTTTGCGGGCTTGTCCATGGGATCCCATGCTATTTGCCTCATCGTTAGCAATTTGAAGGTCATACAGCAGGAATATTCTGAAATGAAATACTGTCATTATATCTTCACAGCACAGTAAGTTCGAGATGTAGAGTGCCATGGTGTTGTCATGCGTGACCCAGAAAATCACGTTGGTGGGCCTTATTTTGGCCGACAGCTACAGGGAAGAGGGTCACCCAATTATCACTGCAATTTTGTGGTATTATAGCCGCGACTCTGTGGAGGTCAGGATAAGCGTACGATGCAGTGTACTTCGTAAAATAGGTATCGTGACAATCCCATGGGACAGAAAAGCGCCCCATGAAAACGCCTGTTTCTGGCACCGGCCGGACCTAGTGTTGGTTTGATCTTCTGTTGCTACTGAAACGATTAATTGAAGTGATCGTTGTTCCCGTAAAGCTAATAACCGGTCACGTGCGTGCTTTTCTCCCAGGTCGACATGCTTCCGGAGATAAACGTGGCGCCTCGTATTCTGACCAACTTCCTGCAGAGCATGAGGCCAAACTTCAAGAAAGACCTGGACAGTTACCTAGCAACACGCGCCCCCGTCACTTTCCTATCTGACCTGCGTTCGAATCTGCAGGTTCGCACTTAACTGATGTTGTGTTTTTCCCGGGTTTTATTTGAATCAAAATCTTGCGTCGTCTATCATTGGTTGAAGTTCTGTGGTGACGAAACAATCAGTTTTGTTTCACTCACCGCGTCATCTCTTCTGTGTTTCTCTTTACATCACGCCAGCTTTTCCTGATGCTTCATGCTGGGTTCCCACGTGGTATTGAAAGTATTGAATTATGAATTCGGCTTTCAAGACCTTGAAAAAGTATTGAATTTGGCCAGAATGTCCATAAAGTATTGAAAAAGGATGGAAATTCCAAAATCATCCATTTGTTTATTCAAATTTCGTTCTTCGCCGCTGGTGACAGTTGTGCAGATGTTTTTTGCATTTTTTCCATGAGTAAAATTTTGGAAAAATGAAGCTAAGTGATTGTGTTTAAGTCTTTGAATTGAGTGTTGAAAAGTATGGAAAGTAGATTTTGAAAATGTGTGGAAACCTTGTTCATGACGTCTGCGCTAGTGCAGGCCCGTGGCAATGGGGACATTCGTGGGCAAAGCCCCCCAAATTTTTCTTGTGCCCCCCACATTTTGTTGTGCCTAGAAAAATTTATTTTAAACGTATAATAAAAACAAATGTCTTGCCCCCCTAGCGATGTATTTTGTCCCCTATACCTTAAAACCTGGCTATGGGCGTGTGCTGAAACAGAAACAGGTTTTCAGGAAATGTTTGATGAATTAGTGACAGTTTTACTATTTAAACCGTTTTGTTTTCTGCTGTAGATAAATTTTTAAGAAATCGAACCAAAACCACGTATTTGCTTCATTCACCGACTTAATTTTCTGCTTTTATATGATTTACCGCGAAATTTCGTTCCAATTCCCAGGTGTCAAAAGAGCCCGGCCAGAAGTACAACGTGTCCCTCATAAACTCGGTGGTCATGCACGTTGGAACTCAGGCCATCAGCTACATTCACAGCAAAGGGGGATCCCCGTCCATGGCCTCGATCACCCATTCTTCGCACATGGACATATTCCAGAATCTTGCCGTCGACCTCGACACTGAAGGTATTGTGACGTCGCAGTGCGTACGCTTGCAAGCTTGTTTATTGTTTATAAACGCTGTTGTGCAATATTGTGGGGGGTGCTGTCCTGGCCAGGCCCCTATAAGAGGGCGGCCCAGCCGGTACTTCGTTTCAGGGGCCTTGAAGGGCCCGGTGTAATTTGAACGGCTGGCTGTTTGTGGCATGTATGACGTGAAGTGGACTGTGAGTTGGTTCGTGATGAGGATGTCATCAGTGACGTAACAGCCTTACACACGCATACGCACTAAACGATTCGCCACATCGTTCCAGGGGCCCATGAGCAGGGCCCACCAGCGGGTCACGGAAGAATTTTTGACCGGTCACGGTCTGGTATTATTGAAATCGGAGTAAGATGAACCCTTTAATTGTAAAGGAAGGTAGCTCTTGAGCTGCAGACGTCGTAATAAGCTCTTTTGCGTCACGTGTTGGGGATTGTTGCGGCACGGAAGTTTCCACGTGGCCTACCACGTTGTGCACAATATGCATTTGCTGCAGGCATTTTGAGACGTGTCAAGAAAACATAATCTAGAAGCAGGCTTAATGTAGAAGATGACTTGATCTATGTATTATCATGTGTTGAGCCTCGAATATTTTGACTTTCTGACAAGGAGAGGGCTCATCCTTCGCGTTGAATGTAGCGAACGTTGTGTCAATAAATGTTGTTTTTAGGTATTTTTATTTCAACTCTGTGCATTGTGCAGTGGTTGTCGCATTTGTAGCAGCAGTGCAGCCAAGAATTTTGTTCGGGATGGGCCAGTCAATGAAGTCGGCAGTGACTGATGTCTTTCTAACAGTTGAAAATTGATGCAGGGCACCAGTAGAAAGCTTAACAAGTTTCTTTCGGGGGGACCATGGCTTCTTCGGCCTCATTCTGGCTGCACCACTGCTTTAGAGAAGTTGTACAGTCGGTGGGTCACGGACCCTCTGTTTGTTTATTAATTGGGGCACATGGTTGAGCACCCCCTGTTCATGAGTAATAAACAAGTTTCCGAAAAATTCTGGAACTTGCATTTGCGTCACAAAAGACACAACACACTAAGTTTGCTGGGTCTATGTCGTCACAAACAGTACCGACTGAGGTTGAATGAGACGAAATAATAGCCTCAAGCTAGCGATGGTTGTCAGTTGCATGTGCAGTGTTCACTGTCAGGTTTTCGTTGATTGATCTAATTTGAAAGTGGAACGACTCCCACAAGCAAAAATCAGGTTCAGATTACAAGTTGTCCAGTGCGATGATTCCTGGATATAAATTAAATCTCAACATGAACCCTTGTGTGAAGTTGCTAAGCTCTGCGGCGATGAAAACTGGACTTGAGCGATTCTTCAGCTTCTACTCATGTTCCACTGCAAAAGAGCCCCAGGCCACAAACATGAGCCCACTTGGGAGGTTCGCAACCCCCCACATTTCAGGCAACAGACGTTCACGCACTACTGGGCTGCTTGTAAACTTGACTTAACTTTTGACGGTAAGATACAAGCACAGACAGAAAGTAGGCAAGTGCGATTGCAGATCGAAGACTGCAATTATTGTGGTAAAATCATTCCATTTCTAATGAAACGACGCAATTCAATTCGGGGGGGAGCATGGTTAAGTTTTTGGGGAGGCGACAATTTTTGGGGGAGCATGTTTTGACCGTTTGAATTCGCGTTTCAAGAAATTTCCATTGGTGGAAATCGAATTTTGATTCTTAAAAATTTTCTGTACCAGCCTCGGGAAACTATCGTGCCGCCTTTAAAAATTTCCCTTGCAAGCCCTGGTCTTGGTCATATCTTGCAAAGCGAAGTGTGGTCGTGCTGACTCTTTGATAGTGACGTGCACAATGGTGATTGTTCTTTTAAAGGTCGCTACCTGTTCTTGAATGCGATAGCGAATCAGCTCCGGTATCCCAACAGCCACACCCACTACTTCAGTTGCACTTTGCTTTATCTTTTCGCTGAGGCCAACCAGGAGGCCATTCAAGAACAAATAACGAGGTAAAAAGTCTCAAAGCCGATGTTTCAAACTTGATGTTATTCTTCAGCAAGCGAGTTCGAATCAATTTATAAATGGAGTGATTTCTAGTGTATCTTTGCGAATACAGATAATACTATTTTTTCAAGAGGTGATTTCGCGCCAAAAAATAAACGTTGAACAGGAAACAATTAAAGTCCATTTGAACGTTTTGCTGTCAGGCTATTTCCCCCACTGGTCACTAGCTTAGCAATATACGCGTTAGTTGCGATATTTTTGAGTTTTTATGACGTAACACCGTCACGTTGCAGATGACCTCGAACGTGCATTCATTAGATTATTGTCACTGTGCGGCGGGCGTAGCATTGCTTCTCCACCCATTGCTTGCACATCCCGTTCAACACTTGCATCGATCGAACCTCGCGGCTTACTCAGAAAAATGTTCATTAGATTTCGTTTCTTGGTGCTCTGCACTGTAATGGTTGGTTGCACGCCGTTACCACGAAGTCGTTTCAAACAATATTTTGCGCAACAAGGGTCACGTGCTGCGATTGGGCTGAACACGCGCCACCAAAGCTGGTAGGTTGGGTGTTCGATTCCCGGCCGGGTCACACCGAAGACTTGAGAAACGGTATTTGCGACCTGCCCATCGTCGTGCTCGGCGTTGATGGGAGGGAGTGAGGAAAAGTTCTCGTGTGAGCTGCTGTTGACTCGCCGCCAGCGCAGGGTTCACCAATGGGAGTATAAAGCAACGAAACTGAACTTGGCTGTGGTTTTAAACCACCTTCTCTTTTGACAGAGTGCTGCTGGAGAGGCTGATTGTGAACAGACCCCACCCCTGGGGCCTCCTCATCACTTTCATTGAACTTATCAAGAATCCAAACTTCAAGTTCTGGAATCACGAGTTCGTTCACTGCGCCCCGGAAATATCCAAGTAAATTTGTTGATCAGTAGCTTCCATGCTGTTCTTTCCTCTGCGTTGTTCTGCTGTAGTTCTTATTTCCGTTTTGTAAATTATTTAAACTTCTTTGTCACGCTCTGCTTCATTCAGAATATTGTTCGGAAATCGGAAATTTTTGAAAATATCTATTAAATGTATTCATGAATATCACTTTCTTTCTACTCAACCGTTGCTTCCTAATAATTTCGTTATTTTTTCACCAAACTTGCAACCGAATGATCGTGGGTTCGAAACCTGCCACAGGGAGCATCAGAACCAACTGCGACTTTTTTATTCACTGAACAATTTTCCTGACAGGTTGTTTGACTCAGTGGCGCGAAGTTGCATGGGGAAGCAATTCAACCAGCCAAGCGTATCAGACACCGCCCCTTCGACCGTACCCACGCCCCCTGCCGTCGTCCAATCATCGTAGCGGTCGCTGCTGACGAAACAATCAGCATTTTGGTTTGAAAGTGGTGTTGGCGCAATCTTCGCGCATTACTGTTCTTTCTGCTGCAAAGCGTGTAAATAAACTTGGACTGCACGCAGACATTTCGCTGGCTGTTGTGAATCACAAACAACGACTCGCTTCCTTCAGCGAGGAACAGTTAGTTTTGTCAGGCGGTGGAAGCGGTTCTGGTTTACCGGATGAAAGTTGCTGAAACAACCCCAGTGATATTTGAGGCAGTTGAGACAATTGAGTTCAGGCGTGGCGAGCTTGACATCAGTGCTTCTCAACAATTTCGCTGAAAGGAACTAAACCCAGACCTACGGTTTTGTTTGAGAACTGCGCAAAAGATATTTTAACCCAATTCGATTGACACGTTTTGCTTCATTGCAGAACCAAGTCTGTTACACCAAATATTAGAGGTTTCATTAAAAGACTGCTGAGGTCCGCACAAAATGCATGGGGGCTGCATGCGGGCCTCAGACACTTGTTTACATACTTGTGCAGTGAGGCCACTGTGCGCCAACAAAGAAGCTTAGTTTGAGGTTTAACCGGTTCCGGATTACCTGTCATCAACTGTAGTTATGGCATATCGGTGCCAAGTGCAGACAGGTTTTGTCAAAAGAAATGAATGACCGATTTTAGAGTTTAAGTTGCTAATCGGTCGTTGAAATGAACAATTAAATAATGCTCCCACTTCATCATAACCGCTGTTCCTGAGAGATCCAGTGTTTTCAAAAAGCCAAGTTTTTAGTCGACCTGTTGTTGGCAGGGCCGGATTAAGGGGGGTCAATTGCCAAGGAGCCCCCTGTGATGAAATTTATTTGTTTCAAATAAAATATTCGTTTGAAAAAATTCGTAATTCAGAAGCGATGCAAGAATGCAACTCTATATTATATTCCTATGTTGTGTTAAATATCAAGGGCCCCCAACAGCAACTGATTTCTCTGCAAGTTTGACTGTCTGCCGGTTTTAGTAATCGCTATTGAATAGCCTGCAAGTATTTTCGGTTTTGTTGATTGCAAATATATTTGATTTCGCTTGTGACTTTTTCCTAATAATCGTTTTTTGGCATGGGTATGACGCTACTCGTGCATCACGCATATTGCACAAATGTCGCGAAAACATTACTATTCGCGTGCTAAAAGCTGTTGTTTGTTGACTGCTGTTTAGTATCAATCAACGTTGCCATTGGGGTCAGTCTTGCTGACAGATTGTTGCCTTCTTCAACATCACATAACATCAAAATTTTACGCTACGGTTTCACATAAGCTAAATGCTTCTGTTAACAAAGCGCGAGTACCCTCGTTGAATCCGAAACAGAGCGAAATATCGCCATTAAATGGAGAAGTCGTTTATAATTTATGTAAAATGTTAGTTTCAACACAGCGAAGAGAGCTTCTTCAGTTTGAAACGATAACCAAACACACATTAGGGTCAGTGGCTTAACTGACAGGGGGCAAAGGGCGACCTTCCCCCTGGCAAGCTCAATGTAAAAGCTGGGCCCCCTCCAGTTGATATATAGTGTTCTTTAGGTTGTTTTTTTGCGTTTTTGGGGGTGTTTTCATTTATCTAGTACAGACATCCAGAGATTCGCTATCTTAACTTTTTTTCTGAGTTTTGGCTAGTGGGCCCCCTTCAACTAACCTTTCCCCCCAAGGGTCAAACCTCTAGTTACGCCACTGACTAGGGTGAGAGATTGATGAAAGAAACTTAAAAATCATGAATCTAACTTATTTTCGTCCTGAAATGAGAGGAAATGTGGAAAAAAACAACAGCTCAGTCAACGTCGGATTTGTCGCCAAAACATAGAAATTTATCTGAGAACATCACGTCTGATGTCATGTTAAAATATCAGAAGTGGCAACACTAGTATCAATGATCCCGAACTTTTGGTGCTGTCTCAAGGCCGCCGCAACTGAACTGCACCTTTGTTTCGTCATAAAGGGTAACGTGTGGTCAGGCCCGTAACCAGGGGGGGCGAAGCCCCCCTAGAAAAATTTTCTTCCTCCTGGAAAAATGTTTTGAACATCGTTTAAAACTATTGGACATAGTTCAAAAAATATGGGCCCCTCTCAGAAAACTCTTCGCCCCTCCTGGTGTCCCAAGCTGGTTACGGGCCTGCGTGTGGTGGAAACGCACTTTTCTTTCCATGGCTGCGATCGTTGTGTTACATCATAAACACATGAAGCTATTCAAGCCATTTACACCACATGTTATTGCGTGGTCCGTCAGAAAAGCTTTTATCAGTCGATCCGTAGAACGAAAGAGCAGAAAACGAAATTGCAATGTTTAGCTAGCGCGATGCCGAAACCTGTCCTGTAATGCCATCAGGACATCAGGCGAGCAATGAAAAGCGCAAAGCTTCTACGAAGAAAAAACGCAAGGATCTGGCAGTGGTAATGGTAATGGTTGGTAATGGTTTATTGTTTCATATGACTCAGCCAACAAGCAGAAGCGTCATAAAAGCCATCACATGCAGTAAGCCAATCGTTAGCGAACATTAGAGCAAATGAAAATACAATGGCACAATAGTTGATCAGTGTAAACAAAGAGGGGCGCTGTGTCAGATAGGATTG
>Ga0210059_1001735_pt1 | contig 33272 bp, 22 predicted proteins | sample Ectturendosymbi2_FD_188042 | JGI IMG/M metagenome (GOLD analysis project Ga0210059, IMG submission 188042) | Ecteinascidia turbinata endosymbiont from Florida, USA - Sample 2 (SPAdes) (version 2) | ecosystem: Host-associated > Tunicates > Ascidians > Unclassified | place: Key West, Florida... | reverse complement strand
ATGGAACACTAGTCAAACTTATCAAATTTCCTGCGGAACACCTGACGATCTTTCACGGAACACTAGTTTTCCGCGGAACAGCGGTTGAAAATCACTGCTGCAGCCAATGCGGTCAGCGCTTGCGCTGATCAGCCTTAGCAGACAAAATAAATACAATTGTTTCGGATCAAGTGAACTATCGCGGAACACAATCTTAAACATGCGCATTGGGCGAAAGGTGTGCAAAAACTGGTGAGATGGCTTTTGGACGCAGACGATGACCCAGATTCTCACCAAAACACAATTATTACTTTTTAGCCCATTTGCAATGTTCCTTGAAATTTGTAAGCAAATTTATTCCGTGGTATTTGCATTACGTCGACAAATTAACAAGCAAAAGTATGTGAAAAAAGTTAATCTCCTTTGTGCAGGTAATAACGTTTTTGTAAAATATCAAGCTAATAGGGGGTTTTGACCTCAAAACACCCCCTTGCTGACGTCCTTGCTCCCAATAGAAAGATGAAAACTGAAGTCGGCCATTAAACTATCAATGTTTTGCAGAAAAGATCACGACATGCAGCCGCCACATACATATTTGCCTTGTTGACGTTTTTATATAAAACAAGCAAACCTGTATATGGCAGTGAGAAAAATAAGGCTGGCTGACGCGTAGAGCAGTTGGTCATTTGACCAGCATATCGATTGGTAAATGAAAATAAGTATTGTACTCTCGCAAAACGGTCAGCAGGAACATACTGACTTATTTTTAAACTCGTCAAATATCTTCGTCCACTCTTTTTTCATGAAATTAATCTTGGTCTTGCTTCGTTTATTCCAGTAACCGCTAAAATGGTGAGCAATCTTTTCTTCCGGAGTGATCATCATGTCGTCTGGCATGCCCAGCTTTTCACGCAGAATGCCTGTTATCCATACGTCGTCAACTTGAAGTGCGGGTGTGGTCCTGGCTATTTCCTGCAGGTGACCTGCAACGCTGACACTCATTGTGTAAAAGCCGCCCAAACAGCACTTGGGGTAATACGGCCATTTGTATTCGTCTTCACCGATAGCCCACTTCCTGTAAGTGCCTGTTTTGTCGCGGTACGGCTTTGCAGTAACCAAGGTTCGGTATGTGCATATCAAAGGAAATTCTGGCCAGGTGTTCTGGGTTACGATTCTTCGATATTTATCGATGACATTTTGAAGATGACCAAGATTTATCATGAAATCGTCATCACCAGACGAGTAAAGAAAGTCGCGATCCAAGTGATCGTTTGCCCACTGCATTGCAGCCAAAGTCTTCAAAGGCATGTTTCTAAACAAAAAAAATAACTGTAACAAGAAAAATAATGTGAATGCGGTTTGATGATCAGGCAAATTACAAGCATACCTAACGGAGGAATCATAAGCGGTTGAACCCATTTACGTGATCATGTACTTTGTTATTTCTGTTTATTGCTGCCGATTGCCTGACGCGTGAAAACAAGGGTGGCTATAATTGACTTCATACAATTCATAATCACCAGATTTTCAGATCTCTTCTGAACTTAAGTTTCAAATGTGTTGTTGTGACGTTCTACAACTGCACCCGAAAAATATTGTGCTCTTTATAACAATTTAACGAAAATATTCGACGCGTGAAATAAATAAGGAATGGTCGCATAAGCGCAGCATTTTCGTTTGTAACAATTCTGATATGCAAATTTTGTATTGACATTGATATAATTCTCAAAACAGTAACTAGATCTCATCAAAGGTATGTTCAACTTTGGTTGTAATGACCAAATTGTTATGTTCCTGTTATGTTCCACAAACAACAATCACTTTGACATTTGAAGCCTAATATCGGTATGGTAAGATACTACGCTTTTTTAAAGGATAAATCATTCAGAAAATGACAATGTGCTAGCTTGAAATGTAACGTAAAAGGTAATGCAAAAACATGTCGAACGTGGAGCAGAAAAACTTTTTCCAAAAATCATTTGCTTTTAATTCTGCACCCCAGAGGATAATGCACCGAAAGTTTAAAAGGTGCACTTAAATGCGCTGTGGAATTGGACAGTTTGCAGCAATTTCGTGGAAAATGTAGATGTTCGCGCTATACAAACAATTTGCAAAGCAATTACAAGAGTGCGTGTCTCTTAGTTTAATGTTGGACCTGCCCTTCAATTTAGATATTTCAAGTTTTGTATCATGCTGCTACAATAAATAATGTATATGAAACGCAAATTTTAAAGTAGAGTTGATTAAATAACACCATCAATTAATTTTGAACATATCATAATGATAAGTTTTCTTCTGTCAAACCACAAGTAATTCGGGTCCCAGTGAGCACCGGACAGGTCTTCCATGACTAGCACAAAACTTTCCACTAATGTACTGAACGAACATCTACCAGAAAAGATTTCAAATTTTGGGATAAGTTTCCCTTTTCGTTACAAACAATATCACTTGACCCTCATTCTGTCCAGAATCGTTTCCACATTATTATCAATACGCAGCAAATAACAGTGATAAGCTCCAAGCCATAGTGACGAGCTAGCTTGCTGTTGTCTGAACGTAATTGCTTTATGTTGAAAAACTATCATTACTCAAGGAAAACCTGGGATTACGCTCACGCAATTAACCTTAGTTATATGCGAAATTAAACAGCAAATAAAATCAGAGGAAACTCAACCAAGTAGTGGTATGTTGTTGGCTTCATTGTAATGGAAATCCAGTAACATTCAGAACCTGACATTTATTTGGAGAAAAATGGAACCTGATGAAGGTATTGCATACGTGTAAAATATAAATGCTCATCTGCACTCGATAGATAAACCAGGAATTATAAACTGCACCAGGAAACAATTTATTGTAAGTGTATCTCAGTTTGTCCTACAAGCATGCTAATAATTGATTGCAAAAGTAACTCATCAGCCACATCAGTGATAACCAAGACTTATCGCCAGCGTTGGCTAACTAATGGCATTGGCAAGAACAGGACTTTCTGCATGAGCAAAACGTTTTCGGAAAAATGAGCATCGTTTCGAAGTTAATTCAAAACTTTACTTTATCATTATCCAACCTGTAATCGTCAGGCCCGTCGTACTGAAGTATGTCTCCATAACGCTGGTGTTCCTCTTCCAGTATTCTTGCCCCGATACCCTTCGCATGACCAACCACGAAAACAGTTATGAATCGTCCTCGTTCAACGTACATGACTGAGCCCCACGTCCGTCTCAGTAACTCGCGTCGCCAAGAATTTCCAGCAGCGGACTTAATAAAACTCACCATGGTCCAGTTGCTTTCTGAATGCAACAATGACACGCCGTTTTACGCAAGAGTATCAAATGTGCTCCTCTGCATTTGACTGATAGGTGAAAATTGAGCTTTCGAGTTTTGGCAAAGCAACGGTCACGTAAGAAATGTACGAAATATTGAGTAAAATAAAATTAGAAGTGACTTCGCAGCTTCGCGTTGCACCTTCTACATAAAAACGTGCACGCAGGCAGTTTGGCAATCTCGCTTTTGTGAACCTACATTGTAGAAGTAGAAAATAAAACATAAAAACAGCAAAGAACTTAGGTATCAATAATCCCTGCATTTTAAAAGCTGATCTCTGAAGAAAATACCTATTTTTGCTTCAAAATCATTAGAAAAAGGACAAAATAAAGATCACAATAGATTTGACGTTCCAAAAGCCTATTGAAAGCAACACGTAGTCAACTAAATATCATACGAAAACGACCATGCATTCACAGCAACAAAAAAGAAACTGATAATGGCAGAATGGTTTTCGTTTATCGCGCAACAGATGAAATGCTGTCCCGCAGCCATACAATCAGTCATGCAGTGCGCAAGGCTGCACTATGGTGGCCCATGCGTGCCACCCCAAAAAATGTTCGTTTTTAGCATTTTTTGAAAAAAACAAACAAAGCACTTCAAAAACTAAAACAATTTTACTTTCGTTTCGAAAACCCTTTCGTTTCACAGATGTTTTCTAAATAAAAACATTTTCATTATAATAAATTTCGTTTTCGTTTCGGAAACGCTTTCACTGTTTTTGCAAATTATAATATTTCGTTTCAAAAACAAAGTTTTAGTGGCAAAGTTTTCGACACAGTTCTGTGATATTGATAGGCAGTATCGATTTTGCTGATTGGCAGTGACGCTTGTCCAAGTAAACGCACGGGGAGCCTGTTACACTTTTGGAGGTTATCGAAACTAGAGCAATTAGGCTACCCTTCAATTTTTCAGTTATCAAATTTCTGTGTAAATTGCCAAAAACGTTGAATTTTGGCAAGCACACGTTGCAACTTTGTCAAATGATCCCCAATAAAATTATTCAGGCTACCTGCAATGACGAAGCAGCTTTTAACTTTTCAACCAACGCTACAGGCCAGCATATTCCAGTTCTGACTGACTGCATAACAACCACCACTCCCCATGCGCACATTCCATTCGCTTGTCTTGGCCAAAAAGATACCATTCACTTACTCTAAGCCACAAATTATACGCCGTATGTCACAAAACCCTCAAAGACATTTCCCCAAGGATTGGTTATTACAACAAGGAAAGACTCAGACTAGTCTACACGAACACGCTGATATGAGCGCGAGCTACTGGAGCCACACATCGACATGCAAGAATCTGCAAATCAAGCCTTCTCAAGTGGAAACACTGGCCCTCAACGGAGGGTGGCACGCATAGGCCACGACCATGAAAGTGATGCGATTTTTTTCGATTTGTTTTGCGAAGTGTTTCCGAAACAAATGCGAAAGTGTTTCCGACACGAAAATAGTTTTTTTTTTTTAAACGAAAATGTTTTTATTTAGAAAACATTTGCGAAACGAGTGTTTTCGAAAGGAAAATGAAATTGTTTCAGTTTTTTAAATGTTTTTTTGTTTTTTTCAAAAAAATGCCAAAAACAAAAATTTTTTAGGGTGGCACGCATGGACCACCATAGTGTACTTTCGCATCTAGGCTTTGCAAAAGAAATTATTCACCGCTCTAAGTTCCATCGATCACGAAAGAAAGTTTTTTTCAACCGACGATCAACTGTGCTCAACGTATGTCTGCTGCACACGGTGCATTCGAAACGTCTACAGCCCAACCTTTTGGAATTCGTTAGTGAACCGTAATTTTTTGCTTGTCGGTCTACATATTATGCAGGCCCGTAACCAGCGGGAGTGCAGGGAGGGAGAACCCCCGTAGAAAAATTTGAGCCCCCCTGGAAAAATGTGTTGGACATAGTTCAAAAATTTTGGCCCCTCTCGGAAAACTCTTCGCCCCTCCTGGTGTCCCAAGCTAGTTTCGGGCCTGATATTATCGCTCGCTCATCCTCTCTACCCGGAAGTGTAACGAACGGAAGTTGTAAAGTTGGTTTCGTTAATAAATGAATAAATCCATCCTGAAGGAATCACTAAAAATTTCTTCACCCACCGATCCTTCGGTATAGAATGATGTAAACCCAAAGGGAAATCAAAGTACACTGCAATATTTTCAAATATTTCCGAGTAATCAGCTTAGCAACTGCATCGTGGAATGAAGTCTGAAAAATAATTTTACTTACCCTCAAAATTCGCGCACTGAAAACACGTCGGACTGTAGACAATTCTCGGTTCTTTGCTGTATTTAAACTTCGGCCTGATGTAGGACTGGTTAGGCAAAACAATTGTGGTTATACTTCCGCCGGTAACATTTTGTAAATCATCGATGCGTTGCTCGTTGTTATTGTCGTTTCTCAACCGACGTAATCCCAGCTGACCATTTTCCAATCTCACCCCGTCAGACAGAGACCTAGCAGCAAAGAAAAAAAACTTTGACACAAAATCAGTCCATTTGATGTCGTTTCTATATTGTAAAATATCACTATGCTAGTGCGACTGTTGGCAAGTTGCGTAGTTGCTGTAGCCTCAAAAGTGTTATGCTTTCTGGTGACGTACCAGGAAAATTCACTATATCATTTTGGCGCAATTATTGAATGCGCACGTGTTTGCTCGCGAGTATTGCTTGATTGGCGTTTCTTCCCTGTACCATTTCTTGCGTACTTGTTCACTCTGTTGCGACTTCGTTATGCGAAGGTACCTGCTTGTGTCTTGCTTGTTTGATCTTAAACAACTTCGTATGTTTTGTGTTTAAGGAATAAGTCCAGTTATAGCAAAATAAAGCTTAAGTAAATAGGCGTGCTGTGTGCTAATATTACAACAATTTCTTTTGCTGTAATGGATAAATGCTTGAGACCGAAAGTGTTGTCTGCTGAAGCTGATACTGCGGATGGCGCTAGGAGGTGGCAGCACTGGAAGCGTACGATGGAAAACTACTTGCGCAGAATTGAAAATATCTCTGCACAAGATAAACTAGATGTTCTGATCAGTTTACTTGACGCTTCCGTATATACGTACATCCGTGAGTGTGCTTCATATCAGGAAGCAATCGATTGCTTGGAAAACATCTACGTTAAGCCAGTCAACGAAGTTTATGCCCGGCATAAACTGAACACGTGTTGCCAGAAAAGTGAAGAGAGTGATTGAAGAATTCTTCTAGCGTTTAAAGATTCTTAGCGCTGACTGCAACTTCGCTGCTGTAGCGGGTGCTCAAAATAGAGACGCAGCTATTCGCGATGCTTTTGTAGCTGGACTGCGGAGTGCAGGGCTCTCACAAATGCAACTCCGAAAGTTCCTAGAACAGTAATAAAAATTCCTAAAATTCCCTAAATCTGTGAATCTGTGGTGGTGCAGTACGTAGGTGTAGGAGCAAGCACATTTTTGGGGTGCTAAGGATTTTTGCCCTAATTCTCCCAAACTTACCCGAAAAAAAACTCCATAAAAAGTGATCTCCAAAAAAAGCCCTTCATCTTATTTTGGACGCCATTTTTGCTCATATTTTCAGGGATTTGCTCAGATTTTCAGGGATTTTGTGAAGGTTTTCAGAAATTTTGCCCAGATTTCCACGGATTTTCACCAAGTAAACTCTTGGGGTGCAAGAGCACCCCTGCACCCCCGCCTCCTACACCAGTGGTGCAGCATTAAATCGGAGTGTTATGATAAATGTTAAAAATGGAACCAAATATGATTTCCAAAATAAACTGAAGTATTCCATTTGACACATTTTCACACTTTTCCGAAAATCTCTAAAACATCGCTAAATCCTAGAAAACCCCTAAAGGGTCAAAAGAATCTAGGGACAAAATCCCCCAAAGTGAGAGCACTGGCGATGTCGGTACATCCGCCAACGTTTGCTAGAAGACGATGTTCGTGAACTTCAAGCGACCTTTAATAAAGCGCGTACGTTGGATGAAGCACAGAGAAATTGTGAAGAGTATCGCTTGTCGGCCGACTCAATTTCCGTTCAGTCGGTTGACTCTGCTCTCTGCTGCTGCGTGCAATACTAGCGAAGAAAATAGTGTGCCCGCTGAGTGTGTGTCGTTGGAAACAAAGTGCTATTTCTGCGGCAACAAGCGACATCCTCGCTTCAAATGCCCTGCGCGAGACCGCGTTTGCTACAAATGCAAGAACGACATTTTTCCAGTGCTTATTTGTCTGAGTCTAAAAACCCGATGCCAACAGCTGCTCTGACGAGCCAACAGCCATCCTTGTCTGCCGCTTCGCCAGTGAACTCCGACGATGATAAGGTAAATGTATTCGCCTTAGTAAACGGAGTTCTGGCTAACTGCCTAATAGACACGGTCGCAAAACGGAACCATATCGATAAAGCGTTCATTGACCGAACAAATCTGTCGGTGAACGACAGCACAAAGGAAGAAATTGGTTTAGCTGTTAAAGGCTCAACTGTGAAAACCAGAAGTTCATGTAACGTTCAAATAGACCTACTCGATCGAAGTTACGACACAGTTAACATGTTAGTTATGGACAATTTGATATGGGATGTTATATTGGGCCAAGAGTTTCTCAGAGAACATAAAAGTGTTATCTTCGAGTTTGGCAGTCCCAAGTGTCCTTTGAATTTGAACTCTTTGGATGTATTAAAGGGTAGAACGCAGGCTCGTCCATGGGAATGTAATTCCTATGGGAATCCCATGGGAAACGTCCCATGGGATTGCTATGGGATGGGACAGATAAATATGTCCCATGGACAACCCTGGTATTACGCCAGTTCGGCTTTCCGAGCATTTTAAGCCTGACTGCAAACCTGTCGCCTATAAGTCACGAAATTACTCGCCGTCGGATCGAGCGTTCATTGCCACGCAGACAGCACAGATGCTTCGTGATGGCATAATCCAGTGATTCTCAAACTTAAAAAAATGACACAACGGTCCCCTAGCAATTTTTTAAATGGCTCACGGTCCCCTAAAAGATCAACACAAATAAACACGAAACAACACGTTGGTTTTTTATTGTATCAATGTGACGGGTGCACTTGCTTCTGTGCTATCAGTTCGGCTATGTTTGGTTCCGTTTTAGACAACGCAACCCTCATTCGTGAATCGCATCCAACCGGTTTCGAGCTGTTGGCTTGATGGAAAGTAGTGCCGAAAATGCAGATTCACAGCGTGGAAGCCGCTCCGACGCGTGCTTTCGTAGGTTCCACGTGGTCACCGCATTTGCCTCGGGTATGTGGTGCCCGCGATAGTAAACCAGGGTTAACTTTTAACTCAGACTAGGATTCTGAAAACTTGTTTGTACTTTTGAAACTTTGATTCTGATTTGTGACTACTCAAATATCTTTTATCCTGACTCCCGAATTTTTTGACCTCTGACTCCAATTTCTGAAAAACTTTTGAGAACTCACCTCTTTATCTGCATCCTATATAATGCCCACTTTTGCAAGCGTGACTGTTTGGTTCCGCAATAGAATTAGGCTACCATAGCTCCATTGTGTTTGTTAAGTTTGGTTTGGAAAAATAAGTTGCCCGAAAATTTTATTTCACACAAAATTTTTTCTTCAGTGGTGTCGTGTCGATTTTTTTGGAAAGTGCTGCGCTGTCCCCAGAAAATTCCCGCGGACCACAAAAGGACCGCGGACCCCAGTTTGAGAACCACTGGTATAATCGAACCAAGCACGTCTCCGTGGAGAGCGAAAGTTGCAGTAGTCAACAGCAGCAATCACAAGAAACGATTGTGCATTGACTATAGCCAAACTATAAACAAATTTACCGTGCTTGATGCTTACCCGTTGCCACGTATGCAAACCGTTGCGAATAGCGTAGCTCAATACAACTGGTTCTCCAGCTTGGACCTAAAGAAGACATATCACCAAGTGCCTATTCTGCCTGAAGAAAGGCTGTTTACTGCGTTCGAAGCCAATGGCCAGCACCATGGGCGCAATTTTGTTGCAAAATGTGGGGGGGACAGCTTGATGTAAAACCGATATAGCCATCGGGCCATGCGGAAGTGAAGTTTTGTAAATACCTATTCCCAATCTTGTTTTTAGAGGTGTTTTCAAAGCAACACTAATCACGCTTTGCTTTATCCCTACAAATGATTTGGAAATTAATTAACTTAAGTTTGTTGTTGGACGTGGTACTGTAGTTCAGCTTGGTTGCACTACTATCAGATTATGATACAAACAAGCACAGCAATATAGTAGAACACATCAATTGGGTTTTATCAGAGCTGTCAGTTGGAGAGCACAAAAACGGTGAATCGCATTGGTGGCACGTGCATATCACTAAACATTAAAAGGATGATAATTGCAAGGTATGGTAGCTAAATACTTTTCTTGCACATATCTGCTCTTTAAAAATGCTACAAATCAATTAATGCTACTGGGCATCATGCATGCAGCCCCACGAGCCAAATCTCCATTGATATCCTCCTTACAGTAGCAAAAAAGTGTTTGACTAAAATTAGCGTAGCCTACTTCACAAAATGATTTACAATTTATTTTTACTGCTGATGGTCGGAGGATGTATCCTTTCATTCTCCTCTTGTCAGCCGTTGCATGTTGTTGGGTACCCTTTCGATTGTCCAAAACATCGTTTGTCTAATACCCTTTCCCAACATCAATCAAACTCCCAAGCAGAATTATCCAAGCCAACTAGAGAAGATTTCAAGATATCTAAAAGAAAACGAACCAGAAGTCTTTCTGAATACATACCCATATACTACTCTAGCCTACAATGTGATTTCTGCATACCTAATCATCTGGTGATCAGGCCCGTAACTAAGGGGAGGGCTTCGCCCCCCAGGAAAAACGTTCTCCTCCCCTGAGAAAATGTCTTGGACATTTAGTTTTGATGGAAATCTTGTTTAGTAACGGTTTGAAGACAGTCTTTTGCAAAACTGCTCATCCTAAAACTCAGTCTCCACAATAGGGCTGCTGTTTGTCTGCAGCAAAAACTTCGCAAAGATTTGCCTGAAAATTTAACTTTCTAACATTATACGCTTGCATCTTTAAATTTTACGCTGTCAGTCTCTGAATACGTGACAACTAACGTTACAGTAAAGCCAGTTAGCTAACATTTTTGCACGAAATAAATTACGGCTGTACTGTGGTCTCTCACGTGTGCAGCCGTTAAACTCCACTGTTTCAAGACAGTGACCTTTCTTACAGTAAACCACACTAGATAAATGTCAGAAAGAGGCAGTTAATAATCTTTTGGGGTCTCTAGAAACTTCCAATTTCTAAAGATCATTTTTGAAGTAAATATTTGTAAAATATCAGAATCAGTGATACCACACCAAACGCTATTTCAACATCAACATAGCTATGCGTAACATCTAAGGTGAAAAGCTCTTCACACAAAACGTGACAAACGTCACATTTAGTTTTGAAACCTCTCCAAATACAAACCCTATGATAAAAGTGGGGGGACATAGTATATTATGTCCCCCCGTCTAAAAAAGTGGGGGTACACGTCCCCCGTGTCCCCCACCAAATTGCGCCCAAGGCCAGCTCTACCAATTCACACGCATACCCTTTGGGCTGAAGAATGCCTTCCCTGTTTTCAGCGCGTGGTAAATGTAATTATTTCGAAGTATAACTGCAAGGGAACTTATGCGTACTTGGATGACATTACAGTATGTGGACGGACTTGTGTAGAGCATGACGAGAATCTAAAAAGTTTTCAAAATGCAGCTAAAAAGTGTAAAATTACCTTCAACGAAAAGCAGTGTACCTACGCCACCGATTCTATTAAGTTGTTAGGCTACAGCATTTCGAATGGCATGTTGCAGCTGGATCCTGACCGTGTCAAGCCTCTGTTAGAATTGCCAGTGCCGAACACTGGCAAGGAACTCCAACGCCTTGTGGGAATATTTGCGTATTACGCTCAGTGGTTTCCTTGTTTTTCAGAAAAAATTAAACCGTTGATTGCAACGAAAGTTTCCCTTGCGTGAGGAGGCTTTGCATGCTTTAAAGACGCTGAAGCAGGTTTTAACTTCAGCTGCCCTTAAGATTATCGATGAAAAGTTGCCTTTTGTTTTCGAGACCGACGCTTCAGATAACGCGATCTCTGCTACCTTGAATCAAGAGGGTCGACTTGTGGCATTCTTTTCGAGAACCTTAAGCAAATGCGATTTACATCAGTCAAGTGTGGAAAAGGAAGCTTATGCTATTGTTGAAGCCATTCGAAAATGGGCTCATCTACTTAGTAGCCGTCGATTCACTGTTGTGGCAGATCAACAGTCCGTATCTTTTATGTACGGTGTGAGTCACTCCAGTAAAACAAAAAATGAGAAGATAATGCGTTGGCGTATGCAACTTAACGAATTTGATTTTGAGGTTGTGTTTCGTGCAGGGAATCTAAATTCAGTCCCTGACGCTCTTTCCAGGGCATATTGCGCAAGTTTGCACGAAAATATTCTTCATAACATTCACGCGTCACTGTGCCACCCTGGAATTACGCGTTTGTATCATTTTGTCCGCGCAAAAAATTTGCCGTATTCATAGCTGATGTGCGGAAGGAAGACTGTCGAAGGTTGTCGCGTGTGTTTCGAGGTCAAACCGAATTTTTGTAAACCTCCTTCAGCTTGTTAAAGCGACACAGCCGTTCGAACGTTTGAGCGTTGACTTTAAAGGACCGCTTCCTTCATCCACGAAGAATCGCTACTTGCTAACAATTGTCGACGAGTATTCTCGTTTCCCGATTGCTTTTCCTTGTGCCAGTGTTGATTCTAAGACCGTGATAGCTCATTTCAACCAGCTTTTTGCGTTGTTTGGTATGCCTGCATACATTCATTCCGATAGAGGGGCGGCTTTTATGTCTAACGAGTTGACGATGTTTTTGCGTCAGCGTGATATCGCCTGCAGTAGAACGTCTGTTTATAATGCTCCGGGAAATGGACAATGTGAACGTTATAATGGCATCATTGGGACGGCGATCAAACTTGCGATCAAGTCTCGGAAGCTTGACATTGCGCAGTGGGGATGTGTTTTGGCTGATGCGTTGCATTCAATACGTTCTCTGCTGTGTACGGCGACGAATGCGACGCCGCATTAGCGTTTGTTTCATTTTACACGTCGATCGACATTTGGTGTGTCGATTACCACCTGGCTGAGTGCGCCTGGACCTGTATTTTTGAAGCGACCTTTACGCTCATCTAAGTATGACCCCATTGTTGACGAGGTAAAGCTTGTACATGCGACACCCAAGTATGCTCAAATCCGATTCCCGTCTGGCAGAGTCGACAGAGCCTCTACGAGATATTGCATCCGTAGGAGAATTTGAACCTGGTTAACCTGAGCAGAACGAAGCAAACGCAGAAGTGGGCGACGAATCAGGCCAAGCAGTGCATAACCCGGTCGACCTTGTGCCGGGTCAGGGTGAACATGTTGAAAATGCTGTTAGTGATTCCGCCTCATCGCCGGGCACCAGTCTCTGCGATTATCGCGCAATTTTACAATGCGGCGGTAATCGAGCGGAAGAATGCTTGCGTGCAGACGCTGAAGAGTCACCTGTCCACACTCTGCGCAGGTCCACACGGCCACGGAAACCTGTGGATGGCTATGGTGTTGTACCGTGCTGGTAGACTTTGTTGAAGGGGGGGTGAATGTGGCGCAATTATTGAATGCGCACGTGTTTGCTCGCGGGTATTGCTTGATTGGCGTTTCTTCCCTGTACCATTTCTTGCGTACTTGTTCATTCTGTTGTGACTTCGTTATGCGAAGGTACCTGCTTGTGTCTTGCTTCTTTGATCTTAAACAACTTCGTATGTTTTGTGTTTAAGGACTAAGTCCAGTTATAGCAAAATAAAGCTTAAGTAAATAGGCGTGTTGTGTGCTAATATTACAATAATCATCTCTTACCACACGAAAATTTAGCAGTAACAACTGTCATCAGGTATCAGGAGAAACATCGCAAAATCGAAAAGGAAAACCTGAATGAACTTCAAAATAAGACACATTTTGAAGTGTAAAGTTTAAAAACAAGCATGTCAAATACCTTTGACAGCCACTGGTGATGAGGCTTGCTTATGTAACACTGGTTGATAGTAGATTCAACGAAAAAGGAAATTCAAACGAAATAAATTTGTTCTAGAATGAAATTTTCTTCAAAGGCAAACAGCCAGCACTTCAAATAAGTAGCACAGTTTCATTTGAGCCTCCACCAGTGAAGAAGCCATGCAAAATCTGGTGGTGATCTTTGCTGGAAATAAGTGACATTTTTTGCTTTTTCGCTGATAGAGCAACCCATTGTTTTCGAGAGTAGGAAAATCACAGAAATAGCATTTTTAAATCTGGTTTGTCATCTATGAAGCCAAGTTGTGTGGCGAGCAATACCAGTTTTTGTATCAAAGTCTGCTGCATTTAAATAGAAATTTATATAACCAGGGCTATGAATCCTTCTGGAAGATAAGCATCCATTAATGTGGAAAAATGTAGTGTAATTTCTTCCGTTATATGTCTGACCTCTTCATTTTTAATCTCATCCTTCCTCAAAAGGACCTGTTAATTGACAAATGCTATTGAGAGATTTCAATGGTCTTGATATGAAGGGTACTTTTAATGTGTATATCTCCATTATCTGTTTCTAAAAAATATTTGCATTAACTTTATAAAAAATATTTTCAATAAATTTGGCTCACTTTGTCTTACCTTTGGTGCCGTCGTGCAACATTGAGTACCTTCATAAGCCCTTAGCAAAGCAAACGTCACTTGGAAGCAAGTTTACCTCTTCGCGAAACGAACAAAATACATTTTACTTTCAGTAATTCGTATATTGCAAGTTTGTTTGCTTTTCATGTATCTTTGTGTTTCTTGTTTCTTATTCTTTCCTGTGCACATCCCGTTTTTCCACTTTAAATTAGTCGGCATGGTTTTTTGTTTTGTTTTTTTTATACCTCATCAATTATTATTTTTTATTTTTCACTTTTTATTTTTCATACCTTGTTCAAACAGTTTCCTCTATTAAAATTGTTCCAATTCTTTGTGTACATAGACATGTTCTTTTCATCAGCAAATGTTTTCACCATGTTCTGTGTTTATTTTTGTAACTGTGCTTATTTTATTTCCAACTGTTGTTTTCCAGCACTTGTCAAAAAGTGATGAACGGTGATGGCTGACTAGATGACCGCCAAGGTCCTTCACCAACCTTATGCGACACAACTACGCTCTTTGTTTGCATCAATCAGTTATTTTGCCACTGTGTCTTCATTTATTCTAATGTCTACTGACGATTGGTTACTGTTTTGCATGATGACTGTATTGTTTCTGTGTATTAGCTGAGTCATATGAAACAATAAATTAATCAATCGCTTAAATGTAGTTATCCTGGAATTTTCGGTTTTGTGCCCCTGGCTGGTGAATTGGATATTTATGCATAAATGATTCGGTTGGTACTGATTTGCTCTACTTTTCTAAATGCCTTACTGCTGAATATTTCGTTACAGAGTGCTAATTATCTCAACTCAAGTATATTGCGCTGAACTGAATATAATTGGTTTTCGTGTCAGCGGTTCATCAGAGAAGGAAAAATACAAATACGGATTCGACTTACATTCGTGAAAGTTTGATTTAAGCTTACCGATATCAGAACTGGAATCCCAAGTGCAAAACCACAGGAATTTCGTATTAGAAATGAATGCTTCAGGTCACCTTAAACTACGTTCCTGCCTATGCCTTTTCAAATGGAGCCTGGAAAAGAAATGTTTTGCTGTTCTTTTTTAACCTAATAAGGTAGGAGAATAGGTCATGTTAAATCAATGTCATGACACAAGGCTTTCTGCATGATTACGACCATCAGAATTTTCTATCCTTTCGCATTGATATTTCCTCAACTTGCCATTTTTGGGGATATACGGCCTGCATACACTTTCCGCTGCTAAAGCGTGGCTAATTGAAAAACAAAAATGAGTTATTTAGACTTCTTGAGCATTTCTATTCAGTTGAAGCAGCAGAAGCTCTCAGCAATCTTATTCACCTTTTTTCCAGTTTGCCTATGAGACAATTCTCTAACGAGTTATGTGATGTACTTGGAATGGATGCCATACACTACTGTTAATCCAGGGGTGCCCAAAAAGCGTCCCGTGGACATATTTCACATGGTTCGCGGTTTTGGTTTCAGATTGTCTTCAGCACGGCCAGCCAAAGCCTAGATTACGTTTCTGCGTCAATGCGACGGTTGTGCAGAGAGCGAATACGATCAAGACAGTCATAGAACAGTAGTGATTCTGCTTCAAACCCTGAGCAACAAGCCTGGACTATGTAAACCTAAAAAAGGTCGGAAGGGACTGCTAACTCGCGGGCATCCTTAAATAATCAAATTCGGTCAAATCCTGCCCTTTCGAAAAAGTTTGGCATGTCTATATTAATCTGTTCAAGCTTCTACCTCTGGTCTACCCATGGATTCATGACATAATATTTATCAATTTACGAATCATAAATAAAGGCAACCTTTTGAACAATGAAAACAAAGATCTGTAACCATAACTTGCTCAGCTTTGAGCAAACATGAAACTAATCAATGTGATCTAAGCCAAACTGTAACAAAGAGTAGCTAATCAGAGACAGCAACTCTTTTGATTCATTCATTTTAATTTCTTCTGGGGAGGGTCACGGGGACAGAAGCGCTACGAGGACTCGAAATACACACTTTTCCGCAATCTATGATAGTTCTGCTGACTCCACAACCAAGACGGGCGCAAGCCAAGTAGAAGAAGATGTAATTATGCCACCTGGACCTTGATCGACCCCTGAGCCGCTTTCCCAAGGGTGAAGCAACCAGGACTTGCCCCGCCAATCTTTCGTGGAACATCCTGATCGCATGGCCGAAGGGTCGTGGCTGAACTGAGATCCCTGTACTCAGATAAATGGCTCGACATATAGCTTTACGAATACCACAGCTGTGCACTTTGCCGCTAAACCCCATCACTGTCGTTTTCACTTGAGATATCACTTTTTCAGTCATTTCCAAATATTCATGACGAAAGGGATGTAACGGAACAAAGACCAATTTAGGAGCTGGAAGCTTTGCCGTATTTGAAAACTTCTGTTTTCTCACTACAGGGTGATAAAACTCACGCAGAACTGCGTTTTCATTTAAACACATATATCAATGTCCTTGTTCTGACTTCACTCAGTTGTGAATAGTGCTCAAGGTTTTTTGGACTTTCCTGGAACTAGCAACATTAGATTTTTAATGCGAAGACGCCGGATGGTTTGCCAGAACACTTTGTTGACTTGCCAGTAATTGTAATCCATATTTATATCAAATTCTACAAAGATTGCATTTTATACTTTTTCACCGTGAAGGCTGCGGACTTTCGTGCTTAAAGCATACCGTGAATGCAAATAAGATACCGCTTTGTTCTGAAGCCTGGCCTTTTCGGCTGCTTTCTTTGCTCGTGTAGCTTCTCTCGCCTCCTGGTCAGTGCCGGATTAAGGTAGCGCGGGGCCTGTCGCATTTCAAAAGCGCGGGGCCCTAAGTTTAAAAAATATCTCAACACCTGCTAAATCATAAAGTGTGTGGGCAAGGCATGCGTGTTACTAGAAGAAACATTTGAGTGTCTAAAGTCATGAACTGAACTCAAGAAGAATGAAGATGGACACTGGATTTGCAAACACTTGATTTACAAGGACGTTGTTTTGTGTAGTTATTTGAACTATCGTATATTTACACTCCGTTTGCAATAGCAAGTCACCACTAGGAAGAGAGCAAGCCAAAACATTATAAAAACAATTCTCTCAACAATTCAGATAAAAATATAAATAATATTTTCGATCCAAACGAATAAAAACAAATAATAAAAAAACACAATCCAAATTATGATAAAAAACGTAACCGAAATCACTGGTAACTCCGAACTCGACGTAATGACGTTTCACGACGTCATCCGAGTAGCCAATGAAAATGCTCGAGAGAATTTATATATACCTGTGTCTTTGCCAGGATCAGTCAGTCGTGGGCATACCAGTCTTAACAGCTAAATAGTTGGCGAACGAGCGGGGTCTAGTGAACTAGTGATCTAGGACACGCTTGTAGCCAACAAACACCCCAGAACGGTTAGACTTACGGAGATACCGAGGTCTTGACCAATTTTCAGGCAGGTCGTGTTACGACTACCCAATAGTGTGGGTTGCTCTCTCCCTCTGTGAAAGAATATAATTCGTACTAACCCTCGTCACCTGTAATAATGCCTGTATATGTTGATGCATATTCTAAACCCCTGTTGTGATGAATATCGCGGTGCTTAAAGTTACCAGAATAAAACCACGAGTGAATACAATCCTATTGTGATAAACTGAGCGGGTCGAGCGAAACGGACGGGTCTAAGTTTCTCAATTGTTAACTTGGGCGTGCCATGGACACTTCCTATTAACCAGTGCTCTCGCGGAATTGTCCTAAACGTGTGCTGTTCCTCTTTTCTTTAGAAGGGAACTGCCACAGCAGTAGGCACTGAGTCAACTTTTAAGTTCTGAATCTTGCAACCATATGTGTCGAAACTGTCGGCAGCTTTACTTTACCAGGAAGTTTTTCACCAGACAATACTACTTACTAGCGTAACTGAACCACTTGGAAATATCGTACCGTGAGATAAAGCGTATTCTACCAATGTTGTCTTTCAACCTAACGGGCTCACTAAGCACACAAGCAAATCATTTAGTCTTCACCAAACCATTTAATTACTTGTTATTATGATACAATTATCTGATTGAAGCAGCTTCTTTGCATCATAATAAAAATTCCAAATAATTGCAGTCAGCTGGCTGTGCTTTGTCCTGGTGGTACCCAATTAAAAACGTAATAAAGAAGATAAGTATATTTTTTCATGAAGAATGTGTAAAAGTTTTCATTTTGAAAAACTGTTGAAACAGGTTTTTTATCAGGAATTTGTTTCCTGGTAAACCTGCCAAATGGTTGGTAAAATCCTGCTAGAAATCAGCTAACTGCTAGATTGAAAATTTTACAGCTAACAGTGAGAAAATCCTGATAGTTTTAGCAGCAAATCAGCTAAAATGGCAACACTGCTGACCGCAATAGGCCTATGCCTTTTGCTACGTAACTGTACAAACAGAATCAAACAAGAATTTCTGGACACAGACAGCGTTCAACTGAAAACATTCGCTTGCTACTTATAGCAAATTTAGCAAAATACCGACTTCTTAGACTGACAAAAATCTTATCTTTAAAATGTAATAGATATAATTTATTACAGAAGACCGCGGGGAAAAATGCTGTTCATTTTGCTACACATGTTGTATCGTAGCATTTGCCACCAGGTTTCAAATCAAGCACATAAATTAGCTCTTCTGGCGATTATTTTATTATTAGCCGACGTTTCCCCCATCTATTCAAGTGGGCTTCCTCAGGGCAATGTTTTTTAAACACGTATAGCATGCAACTAACTAATAACAAGAAACAATGAGCAGTATGACGTACAAAGACAAAAAACGCAAAACTGACCATCACTGTCTACGGAAAGAAATCCTTTCTCAGCACAGAATCAGACACTAAGATCTCACAGAGTATGTATTTCGCCTACAAAGAATGCATCATCAGCTCTGCGAAGTGCCTTATTCAAATAGAATCTGACCATCACGTTATAGGAATAGGTGAACAGCATGCCACAGAAAAATGGTAGAAGTTTAAAATGAAAAACGCTGGATAACGATTTAAAACCAACCCAACCGCATCTACAACCAAAGGTCTCAATAAATTCATAAACAACCTACTGGGATCCAATAAAATCACAAAAGAAGCAAGCTTTAGATTGAAAATCTCAGATGCCGCAACACGCCGGCTATACGGACTGCCAAAATTACACAAAGAAAACATCCCTCTATGACCAACAGTGTCCTCCACAGACTCACCTACATACGGCTTAGCTGAGGAATTATCCTCACTACTGAGACCACTTATTGGAAAATCAAAACATCACGTAAGAAACTCCTCAGACTTTGCATCACCAGTGACTCATGAATTACTCCAAACTGATGAAATAATGGTGTCATTCGATGTGGTATCCTTATATACAAAAGTCCTAATTCAATTGGCAATAAACATAGCTAAGCTACGTCTTCAATCCGATTCTGTGCTGAGTCAACGCACAGGTTTGTCAACCACCGACCGTGAAGTTGGTTGAATTTAAAAAATTTAACGTAAAGTTGGTTGAATTTAAGCAACTTTACGTTTCGTGCAAGGCACTACAACTAGGTTTTTAGAACAGCAATGGGCTCCCCCGTCTCATCAGTAGTGGCAAACTTAGTCATGGAAAACATTGAAACACGAGCACTGGAAACCTTCCAGACCCTTCACGTTTGTGGAAAAGATATGTAGATGACACTTTTGTGATCATGAAAATATCAAAGTTACCCGAATTTTTTGACACATCTGAACACAATAGAAAGCTCCATCCAATTCACAATGGAAAAAGAAAAAGAAGATGCCTTCCCTTTTGGGATTTATTGATTAAGCGTTCACCAAGTGGCCACTTACTCTCAGCAGTATATCGTATGCCAAGCCATTCAGATAGATATCTGAACTTTAGATCAGAACACCTTAAAACAGCATAAACAATCAGTCGTTAACAATCTTCTCGAACAAGCTAGAAAACTTTCCTCCACAGCCCAGGACTTGAACAACGAATTGAAATGTGTGAAAGGAATTCTCTTGTTGAATGGTTACCCGAAATGGATGATTAAGAACAAACAGAAGAAACAACATAACAGATCGCCTGAGTTTAGATCTAAAGTCATTTTACCTTACTCAGCAGACTTGGGAGAGACTTTGAAACGGATTCTGGAGAGACATCGTGTACGAACCATTTTCAAACCTATAATTAAACTAAGTACAGTCCTAGCTTCAGAAAAAGGTGCCGTCCCTGCTCGCAAACGTTGAGACATCGTCTACGAAATTCCGTGTGGGAACTGTGAACACAGATACATTGGAGAAACGAAACGAAGCCTGATACTGGACTGAAAGAACACTATAGGGACACCTTACCTAGAATTATTCTTAAAAATCCAGGTAAAACAGCGTTAACAAAACATGCAGCCCAAAGTGGCCATGCTTTTAATTGGGATTACGCCCATGTTCTACATCGCGTAAATAGTTATCATAAACCCATTTTTTAGAATCTTTGTATAATAATTTAAAAACTAGCACTGTGAACGATAAAAGCGCAAACTTCCCGGCTATCTATTACAATGTTTTAAAACATGAACGAAGCTTATCCGTTACCGAACCTCCTTGAGTTTGCCTTCCTTTTTGACCGCCTTTGTGCCTGTAAATTTGCCAACTCTCACCACGCAAGTTTTACACTTTATTTGTTCACTATTTTACACTTTATTTGTTCTGTTTTATCCCATGCCTTCACGCTATTTAACCATTTTTATGTAGGTTTTACACTATTTATTGTGTTGTTATACTTCATCACCTCCCAGAGTTTTTCATTTTACACTTCTACGATTTTTCTGTGGCATGCTGTTCACCCATTCCTATAACGTGATGGTCAGTTTTGCGTTTTTTCTCTTTGTACGTCATACTACTCATTGTTTTTTGTTATTAATAAGTTGCATGTTATACGTTGTTGAAAAATATTGCGGAAGCCCACTTGAGTAGATGACCTGAGGAAGCCCACTAGAGTAGGTGGCCGAAACGTCGGCTAATAATAAAAAATCGCCAGAAGATCAGTTGTCAACAACATGCCGTTTTCACGTGTTTTTCAATGGCAATGCGTTCTATTGACATTGGCATTGTCAAGTGATTATGACGTCATTTTTAGTTAATATGCTCGATTGATTACTGGCACAGTAGAAGTTCATGGTATCACTGCACAATTAACTGATTGCACCTTGATTTTGTAAAACAATATTGTCAAATCGCAAATGCGGGGCTTACTTCCGATTGAAAGCACGTATTTAGCTTGTCTTGTCAATGCTACTGTATTGCAGTGCGCGGCAGAACGAAAGTACTGCGCGGGGATACTAGGCCAGCTATGCGGCCGCGCAGCTTAGAGGGAACATTGCGCAGGACGCGGCCAGCGTGCTTTGAGTATATCGACACAATAGTCGGCATGCGGCTTGGCCAACCGTCATATTGATATTCATGGAAACTCGTTGGAAGACTCTGGCGTTATCACCACGAAAGTTGAATAAAACAAAATTTCGTGAATAATTAAGACACGCATTTTTGACGAAATTTAATCTAAATCAGGGGTCTCCAAACTACGGCCCGCGGGCCAAATGCGGCCCGCGAAGCCATTTCATCCGGCCCACGAAGCCAATTTGTTAATGATGAAAAAAATAATGTTGAAAACATAAACTGCGAAATGTGTTTACGAAAAATTTGTTGATTTGGTAGAATATAACATACCCCAAAAACAATCACATTACGTACACTGAAACGTCCGGCCCTCGACATATTTTTTACTTGCTTATGTGGCCCTCCGATAGAAAAGTTTGGAGGCCCCTGATCTCAATGATCGTATACCAGCCATTGACTCTATGCGTATCACAGTCTTTGGAAGCCTCCTTGGATCTTGAGGCCCTAGGCTTAAGCCTGTATAGCCTATAAGTAAATCCGGCACTGGTTGGGGTATTCAACAATGTATTAAGACTCAGTCATTACATTCGTTTTAGCAATTTGGCAACACTGTACACATATGAAGCAGAAAATTAGTGCTGATGAATGTGATGCAGCCCTTGCATTGACCTCTTTCCTCACTACTGCAATGATAAGAGTATTTCTTTGCCAGTTCTGTTTTATTTCTAACATCTTTTTGTCATTAAACTGTTGAAAAGGGGTATCCAGATTGACGCAAATTTGACTTGTTTAGGGGTATTGAGGCGTTGAAACTTTAAGGACCACTATTTCGCTTGTATGAAACTGTAATGTAAAGCTGATGTTATCTGATGTTGAAGAAGGCGACAATCTGATGTTGACGAGACTGACCCAAGTGGCAACACTGAAAGCAACACTGTGGACGGTTGTGGAATTTGGTGCCAGTCAAGTTTTAGCAGGTAATACTTCATATTACGTTAGTGATAAACGCTACGAGCCCGCGATCATATTATAAACTGATAATATAATTTGCGTTACTGGTTAGGTGACGCAAGCTGAGTGGAAATTAACGTACTAGTAGGCTGTGTTTTCACAACACTGTACAGGAGGAAAATACGTTTTTTTTGCGATTTAAAATGGGGTTGTGTTGTCAGAAGCTAGAACTTTAATCTGGCTCTCAACCCCCGAAGTCCAATTCCAATAATAGTATTTCTGTTCTCTATTTTCCAGTTCTGCGTGTACCTAGACTATGTATTGTTGTTGCTTTCCTTCTGAGTTGCTTGTTTATTTATGACTTCATTGCTAATGCTTTGTTTACTCCGTTCTTTTTTTCTTATTTTTGTTGATCTGTACTCAATACTGTACCTGCGGCTCACAACAAAGCAATTAATAATAATGTGTTCATTGTTTGATTGTTAACTCTACTGTATTGTACGAATGCGTTTGCCTGGGCTATCTAAATTAGGAATAATAATTAAATTAGAAACTTTTCCTATTGCTCATTTTTTGTACAGCCGTTTGCTTATGATCTTACACACATGACATATAAATTGGATGTTCAGCTGTTTATATTGTGTCTAATTGCTGTCATTGAACCTTCAATTTTTAAATTATTCGTCTGCCACCTGCCATGTGACATTAAACACACAAAGAGTGTGCTAGACGGCAGTACAGTTGGAAGTAATGTACAAAATGAAAACCTAAACCAGGGTTTTTTTAAGAAAAATGTTAGGAACCCGGTATGGATCTCTAGGGACCCGATTTTCTCTGATTTTAGGGACCCGATGATAATTTTCTCTGATTCTAGGGACCCGAATCGGGTCCCTTAAACGCCTTTAAAAAACCCTGACCTAAACCCAAAGCCTTAGCTGTCAACCTAAACTCTAAATATAAAAACCCTTGACCTAAACTGTGAAAGTAAACACAATTTAGGAAGCTTTTAAAAAAATTAGTAAAAACCGGCCCCATTTAAAAGTATAACCACTACCACCAAAACGGAAGCTGCAATGGTAAGAGCCAAACTAAAAACCAGACATTTATAGACATATCTACATTACAGCTAAGTGAGTTTTGCTTAGCTTCACCTCAGAAAACTTTTCAGTCTCAGCATGGTGAATCTTATTTTGGAACACAGAAAAAATGTCTTGAAAACATATGCACTGCATTCTGACTTTAAAATACCTAGCCATGATTCTGATGCCAACACTTGATCATTATTCACTTTACTACAGAAAAACTTTTCAGTTTTATCATGGTATTGTGAAACTTGTTTGCAACACAGAAGAAATGTCCTGACTTCAAACCATATGCACTGCATACTGACTTAAATACCCACCATTATTCTTTTGACAACTAGGGTTTTAGTGCTGGAACTCCAATTTCAGGCTCCCGCTCTAGCTCCAGACATCTACTGCAAATTTTTTAGCTCTGATTCTAACATGTAGAAATTTTGGGCTCCAGCCCCAAAACAATTTGGTCCATTTAAAACAAAAAACCATTGCAATATGGATTGAACTTAATTATGTAGGCTACTTAAACTATTGCTAAATCCTAAACTGGGCTGCATGTTGGACATATAGATGCTCTAAAACTTTTTTTAAGTTCAACAGTTTTTTTTTAATGAGGCTGCTTAGCGCGACTTGTACCATATTTTTCAGGCCATGCCCGCACTTAAATTCCTTTAATTTAATAAAAATTTGAAGTGCACCTAATGTATGAATCTGTATGTGCTTTTTTGCCTAGGACCAATTTTATATGATAAATGGTGCTATTTATTTAATTGCTAGTTATGATTTTTTGTAAACACACCACCGTGTTACATAATAAACTAGCAACAATAGCAATGAGAGCAGCGCATGTGGTTACTTGCTTGAGAAGTTGGCACATGTACCTTAATGTTGAAGCATAGATCACATTAGTTTGTGATGCTCCTGACTTCATTAGCGAACACCAGTCAAATGCGCTCAGCTTTTTGTATTCTCTCTGTATCATCCGGTGCGCCTTTAGCCCATGAAATACAGTATTTTATTTTGATTTTTGATAAGATTGATAATTTTATTTTTATGTTAACTACAGTATTAGTGCCTGTATTCCCAACTGGTAATGTTATTCTGAAAAGTGAAAGACTGGAAAGAGTCCAGATAAGTCTGGAGGTCTGGAAAAAGTCTAGATATTTATACTGAAAATTGCATAGGGACCCTGTAAATGCCTTGTTGCACAGCACAGGGTTGCTCTCAATAGTGTGCTTCATAGTCCAAATGCGGTAAACTAAAGTGAATCAAAAAGCCACAATTCATTGAGCATGCAGTAAACATTGTGAAGTGCTCATGCTATAATCTATATCCCTAAAAACGTGTGAGTTTTTACCTTGTCTGTATTTTTGATTCAAAAAACAAAAAGCCCTAACAAATTGAGTTTTCACCTTGCTCGTTAGTTTGATTCAAAAACCATTACTAGCACATGAAAAAAATCTCTCACCACTTTTGCTCTTCAGCAGTGAAATAACGCTAATGCTACTGCAAGCTATGTCCTGACCATTGTGTTATGGCAGAGCCATCATAAACAGGATAAAATTGTTTATTCACGCCTAACTTGCTTTGCATTGTTGCAACCTCTCCGGTGGTGTTGCGTTGATTGTGTGATTCACCACGAACGGGATGTGGGCGAAGAACAAAAATATATGTATGTGGCGCGAACAAGCAATAATAGAGTGATCTCGTCGGGTGATCTCTATTGTTGCTTGCTGCCACGGTGCGCAGCTCTGCGCACATGTCGCTCGGGATTTCCGATTGCAACAGCATTAATTGCCACGGTGCTGTTCTCTTGGAATTTGTTAAAAGTATTCTTATATTTTTCAACAAACACACACACCTTTCCAAAAGAGATGATTGAGCAGGTTATTGCTGCATAACTGACTGAAACAAATAACCTTGCAGCAGTCATTGCATGCCTAGTGAGTTACACCCCAAGTGTTTTATTTTACAATGAAGTTTGGCACACTTGTACGCAACTTATTCAAATAGTATAGCAAGTGTTTTTCAAAATAGTTTGAAAAGAAAAAATATTTTTAGGAAAATCCCCATTATCTTAGGATTGTGGTCTTCAAAATGTCATTTTTTGCTTCAATGAGCATCGTTACATTTTTATGAAATTCCTAAAATTTTACCCAATGACCACATAAGGTAATTACAAATGTCTAGACTCAAGTAATCTAAGAAAGTATTTGAAAAAATGATGAAAGAACTGCTTCATATCATAACAGAAGATTCAATTTGCTTTAAACATTTTTTGAAGATCCAACCTTAAAAATTTATGTATTCGTAGCATTGGTGTATCAGTTGTCACCAGTTCCAGTGGAGCCAGAACTCTAATTTCAGTTTCCACTTACGCATCTACTTTTTTTGGCTCTAGCTCTAATATCCAAAAGTTTCCGGATCTGAATCAATTTGTTCAATTGAAAATTAAAGCCACTGTATTATTCGCGCGATTCGCTTGCCTGACAAGCTAGTTCTGTGGAACCAAAAGTCATATTTCAAGCTCCGACTCCATTATTTCAAAGTTTTTGGCTCCGGCTGCAGCCATCCAAAATTGCTTGGGCACTGGCTCTGCAGCTCTGGTTGTCACATTCTTATTTTCAAGTATGAGGGCCAGCAAGATTAACTTAAGATTACTGTAGGCACTTTTTTCTGATTTCATTTTTAGATTTAGAATTTTTTTTCGATTATGTTATAGCAATAATGGGCAAACTAGGGCTTGCAAATCGCATTCGGCTTGCCGACATATTTTGTGTGGCTCTTCTAGTTAAATAGCAGTATCTCAAATTGATGTCACCTCACATTTAATGTTTGCTTCTTTTGCCAATGTGTTTAAATGAATTCGTTGCGTTAGTTGCCAAGGAGTCTACTTTTACGATTTGATATACGTCATTTATGTGAAACACGCATTCTCGAGCGCACTGTATTTGACACTAAAAGTAAATTTTGTGGCTCACTGGTGTTTTTGTTTTTCTGCCAATGACTCTTCCGTTGAACAAGTTTGCTCACCCTGTATCATGGCATAGTTTTGGTAATTTGAAATAATTACCTGGATGGCATATTCCATATTTTTAGATCATACCAGTGTTGTGAAGCTTGACTCCAGAGCATGAAAGTTGCGGCTAACCTACTGTAGCTGCTGAAGAGTATTATACACAGACATGCGATGCTTACATGAAGAAAATTTCTTCCCACTACCTGAAAAGAACTGAAAGTCTTACACTCCAAACAACGGATTTTGCTACTCTTGAAAGGTAACACATGTTAGTTTCTAACTTCATAAAAACATATGTATAGAAATATATGCAGTTCACCTAATTTCGTTTTGATTATTTATTATTTTGAAAGTTGAATAGTTAGGTGGCATGTCATAGCTTACCAAGTGAGCTGTGCTAATAATGCAAACATTGTTATGCTAGTGTTGCACACAAAAAATTTTATTTATGATACAGTAGTCATAATCAGGTTCCTAGGATCAAACTACAAAACGTGTTGTTTTGTATGTTGGAATCCAGTATGCTGTGTAAACATGTCTGGACGATTAATGGAAAGACATGTATTTGCTGACTAACAGGCTTTATTTTGTTGTAGCTCAGAGACTCAACCACAAAGACCTTATCAACCCCTTCAGTGAATCACCTCAACCATCCTTTCACCACAGTGCTACACCACAGAAATATTTGAAAACGCTATCATGTAATCTTGTTTCGGCAAAAATCGTATCTTGTTTCGGCAAAAATCGTAGGCTCCAGCTCCGTGGTCACCTCTGCAGCACCGCTAGATTTCAAGATGCAAACGAAGAGTTACATTTAACCGCAGTTTGTTTTGCGTTACACAGCGCTAGAAAATGTGTTACAACGGCTAGTGTTCAATTTATCGCATGCATGTGTTTAAACCAGGGATTTCCAACCTTTCTCTAACCATGTACCCCTTTAGCATTTCGACAGATAAGCATATACCCTAAAATTTCTTATGACAAAAGAGGCTGAGTATATCACAAAAATCTACTGAACTTTAATATAACTTATAGAATCTTGGCGCAACAAAGGTAGAATGTTTTCATGTCTCAAAGTTGTGGCGTCTACATAACAATAAAAGTACTCCTTCATATGAGCAAATATACCCCCTCTGGATTAAATAAAGGGCTGAGCTTGTGTGAGCACAAAGCAACGTTTCCATGCAATTTTGTCCCAGTTGTGATGAACCTTCAGTTCCAAGCACTTACTTTCATTTGGAATAAAGATGGCATGTCTCCTTCAACTTCTGCAAATACCTAGTTGTTGAAACAGGAGTGGACTAACTGCAGGCCGCATGTCTCTTGTTGACATGTTTGCTGCAGTAGCACTATCAAGGTGTAAACAAAATAGTATGAGTGTATCATTGTACTACAATACGGTTTAACACCCTCATTTTGCATAGGTTACGTAAATCGCACTGTACCCGGCCCTCTTGTGGCCGTCTGTCGCGAATTCGGCCCTTGGGTCAAAGCGTCTGGCCACCCCTGGTCTAAAATACTAATTGCAACGTTCATAACACACAATATCACACAATGCTTGTCCCTTGCCATGTCTAACTGGCAAACCAGGTTATTGCCTATTCTTCTCTGACGTGTTGCTCCGCTGTGTTGCAGATGTGCTTCAACACGCATCGTGGAATATGAAAAAAGAGCGAATATCAGCAGAGGTGCAAGTGGTGTCTTCCCAGGCATGTTACTGGAATGGAAGAAAGTATCACAGCAAGATGCAAAACGAACACAATTAGTGGCGTTGCGAATGCATCCAGAGAAAGCTGTGATAAAGACAGTTTTAACTCCACTGACGCATGCATTTGTCTCTGATGAAGAAGATTAGTTATGCTTCAACGTTTGCTTCATTGCTAAATTTATTATTTTGTGTTAAAAACTCGCTTATCTAATTGCAATGGATCCGGTCAAATGTCTGTTGAGATAAAAAATGCAGTGTTTGGACGTACATGTTTCCTTTTGCAGTCTGTTCTTTTTAGTACTGTTCGTTGGTGTCTTCAGTAATAAACAACTTCAACTTACTGATAAATACAGAATAATTTTGGCCGACCTAAGAATATCAAAGATGCCATTGTTATGAGTTACATTTCAGCACAACTTTTATACTCTAAATCAGTGGTTCTTAATCTTTTTTCAACCACGCCCCCCTTAAGTACTTGTCCTTTGTTTCAATCCCCCCTCACTTTAAATAAGCTGTAAATACAAATGTGTTTATTGATCAAACTTTCCATGTTGTAGAGTGCGTAAAGGCTAGTTCCCTCCAGGAAATTTACTGATGCCCCCGGTTGCTCTAAAAGAACCATTGCTCTAAATACAAGCAGGCTTCGTTTAGGTGACATTTCTGACAGCAAATCTCTTACGTCACTACCAAAATAGTCGTAAAGCAAGTTTTAGTGTACATTGTGATGGACCGTTGCGGTCTTTCAAAACACATGGACACAAGCTTTGTAGGATCATGAAAGACAGGGTCATGGAAAATAACCTCAAACTTGCTAGAAAATAACCTACAACATTCCTAGATTTTTCTTTGGATTTGCAGAAAATAACCTACAACGTTACTAGGTTTGTCCTTGTATGGCAGGTTTTGATTCAACTTAGACAATCATCACAGATGGGAGGGTGCACTTTCGGGCTTTTTCGGAAAAAAATCAAGCCTAAGTCAAACCATTTGTCCTCGATTTAACCTTGGGTGCCAAGTATGAATGGGGATAAGTCAAGTGTGATCCTAAGATAATTTTTCCTCTAGATTTCATTTATTGCTCCACTTGTTTACCCATACCGGAATGAAAAAACTGCAATTAAAAACGAATATGCAAAATGTGAATTTAAAAAAGGCTTATTTGGAAACTTCAATGAACATACTTCGTTGGAAGAGTGAGCTAGAAAAAATTTTGGTCATGAATTATTTCTTGAAAATATTTTGTTGAAAAACCTTTTTCACAGTTCAAATAATTTGTCACCTAAAATAAATTTTTCAAAAACTGCGTTTGGCGGTTTGGCGGAGAGTTTGAAAAACGTACAGATGTGACTGATAAATTGTGCTTGTTGCTTCGTTTGATTGTGTTTAAACAGAAACCGGCTGGGCTGCTCGATCGAGTTGCAGACAAGAAAAGCATGTGGTAGAAGCTTCAAAGAAAAAAATAGGGTAAACTAAATACTTGCCAAGAGATAAATGCAACTAAATCGAAAAGCGCAAAAATCCAAGTGACTGTAGAGTGTAGTTGTAGATGCTGCAAACCTGCCTTTCAACGTTTCGGCCAATGGAAAAAACTGTTATGAAAAACGACTTTCGAGCTCAACAATAAAATTATAGGTTCTTGTGAAAAGCAACTTTGCTCACTAAATTTCAAAAAATTTGCAGTAGATCGGTTTGAGAAAACTAACTGATACGGGGCATCAAATTAGAATTCACTTTGAAATCGGACGATATTTGACTAGACCAGAGCGATTGTTGATAAGATTGTTAATAAGATTATAATCTTACCTCGATAGTAGTTTCAGAGCTTGGTACGTTGGGCTTGGAATCAGAACGTGGAGAACGGCGATGCACAATGCAAGGGAAATGCAGTAAATTCCCAAAGCAGACCTTCTGCAGCAAAACATATCTTGCTAAAAACCTTAAGCATTAAATCAGACTTGGATCAATGTTGCTCGTGCAGTCAGATCAAGCACGGAGTGACAAAGCTCAGCAAAGCAACTAGGAACAAAAAGCTTCAGCCTCGCCTGTTCATAAGCATTTTCAGGCAGGTGGTAAACTGTTGCTGTGATCGGTGGTCCAGATGGCAGGTTTTCGATAACAAAGGAGATAAAACAGTGCTAACTGAAAAACTTCCAAAGAGAAAAAGTTTCACACATATGGCAGCAAATTTGTATCTTTGACATACTCTTTCCTACATTTATTTAATGTATTTCAAACGAACAAACCTTTGAGAAAGGTTTTTCAAAACTCAATTGAGATTACTGGCACCAACACAACAGTTTCATGCAAGTTAAAGTCAAAGCACTGGGACAACGAAAAACACCTGTTCACCAGGTTGTTTCGTCCTACAGGCAGGTAGGCCTACTTTTCTTCTTAGGGTTTGAAGTTGATGCGGAATCATAGTTTAATGCGGGGCTGTGATGACACTACAAATTTGAAGGAAGTTGAAGTATGCCGAATGAACATCACAGCGCATTGAGTGCTGTGTCGGAACCGCTATCTTTATCGTGGTATTGCTAAACACAAGGTGGTAGCCATGGCAGACTAAGCCTATCTATACCATGAAACATTTCGTGGTTTGCTACAACCCTTTCGTATCCAGGCAGACGATTATTGCTCTGCAGCTTTTCGCGTCCTAGCACAGAAATAGCAATGCATCCATCTTCTGTGAAAAGCATTGACAAAAAGCACATTTCGGTCGTTTTGTTAAAGTATCGCAAGGAGCTGCAAAAGCCGACATAAGCTCTCTCAAACGCGTTTCTTTGCAACTGCCATAATCTGGAACCATGCCTAACAATACACGACAAACAACGCATTTGTAGATTATTTTTATCTTTGATGATATAGGAACAAAGAGCTTATTCTAAGGCAACGAGTAGGCAAAGCTCAACATACACATCCATTCGATCCGTCTGTGCATTTTTCAACCTACAGGACAGCTTCTTTCATCGGCCGTGACTCATATGCAATGACAACTGGTGAGTATCCTGGCGAGTCACGTGACTGATAAAACGTCCCGCCTCCACGTTGCTGCTTTACAGTTTTTCCGGTTTTTCTTGTTTTTATACCGCGCTATTTTCCCTACTGCTTACAAAAGCGCACAGCAAGTTTGCTTCCTCTCTTTTCACCTCATTGACGATGGTAATTGTTATTAAGAAAATATCTGAATCATAACTTTAAAACCTTCCAGAAGCTACCAAATCATTTAACAATCGAAGTCTTTCTTCTTGTGTTATCTTCATTTCGTTTATTTGCCGATGTTTCGCCCATATCAGTAAGCGAGGAAGCCTACTCAAATTTGTGGGCAGTAGTGTTGTAATTTTTTTTCAAAATATTTCATGTCTTATGCTTGTCAACATATGTGGACCAGGTACGCGCAATCTGACATTAAACCAATGCGTGCAGCCGGCAACAACGTTTAAGAAATCTTCCAATACATTTCCAAGAATGTCAGAATATAAACACATTTGATACCTTGATTCGAAACAAGTTGTTCGGATTTGTTCAGTAGTGTTCGTTATCGTTCAATCTTTGCATCTAGTCACTTCAAAAAGTACGCAACGTTTCACATGTTTTCCATATCGTTATGTAAATTTGCTGTACAATGGCAAAGGACAAAGTTGTCACGGTAAATAAATGTGTGTTCAATAGAACGTCGGAGCATTTTCCTACTTTGACGAAATTATCAATTTATCGATCACGCAAGCCTTACAAAGGTATGTATCTAGCTTACACCTTGCACGCATAACAAAGAAAACAGCTCATCCTTATCACGTCCAAATCTTTTTCTGATGCAGCGCTATAGCTAACTCGAGCGGTCATACCCTAAAAATTGTTAAACGTGTCTGGAACGCAAATTCGTTTAGGTCCTAAAAAAAGCGTATTTGTTCACTGATGAATTCATTATTGTCAGTTCCATACGCACTATCCGGACTCCGGATAAACCATTTTCACAACACCTTCAGTGGATACCAACCAAACACTGAAAATACCACCACATGCTAACGTAAAAATGAAGGTAATTTGGCTCTGATTCAGGGGGTTACGATTTTTATTTTTTGTAAACATGAAGACGGAAATAACAGCAAAGACTCTCTTGGAGCGTTTGAAAATCCCAGGGTTGTACACAAATGCGTTATAGAAATTTCTTTGCAAACCTCAAAAGTAATGGTAATATTTTTAACATTACCAAAAACATTTAATAGAACTATTAGCTCCAAACCAAGTAAAACACGGTTTGACCAGCAGCAATTTAAAAATATTTATCCAGTGTTCTGCTGTTATCCATAAAGTGCGCAAAGATAGGTTTCCAAAGAACTTAACCTTTGATAGATAACTTATTTTAAAAAGTGGCAACACATCTGTCTTTCAGAAAAAAACTTAGTTTTGGTTTATTGAGTTTACCCTGTTCTTCCAAGCGGAATTGCCATCGTTTATCTCTTTTCTACACCAGAAAATTCAAAGTTTTTCATTTTACATTTGGATTTTTGCTATATTTAGCTATTTTGTTAATAAAAAGCACTACATTGTTGTAAATGTATTTAGCAAAAATGTTTACTTAATTCAGAACTACTTGCACAGCTTCCGATAACTGTATAGCTTTTTCATTTGTTGTTGTTTGGCACACAGACTCATGCCATCATACAGAGATTGTCTGCTCTTGGGAATTTCGAATATCATATTCAGTGGTGGGTTTAGGGTTGGGGGGGCCCGAGGCAAGACTAAAAAGAGGGCACTCTGATGACGTCATCATAATCAGCCAACCGTTATAATCACGTTTGATTTGCCTAAGATGCAGTCACCCAAGGATATGTTCCTCAGACTACGGCAAAACTGAAATAGCGGAAGGAGAAAATGCAAAAGGGTGTTCATGATACACAACTTTGAAAGCACTGAAAGTTGGGAAGACTTGGCTAAAAGTTAGGCGATAGCAAGTTGGCATCGCCCCCACTTTGTTTTCGCGCCCCTTTTCTCTGCATTCACCATCAATAAACTACACAGTTTACCCCTTTGAAAGTTTCACACACTTTCCCATTTGAAAAAATGCTTGGTAGTTGGTATCCTGAATTTATTCACATTCATGTCTTTGTGGGAATCCATGAAACTAAAAACAACAACCAAGAAGATTCAAAACACCAAATTTGATTCAAATTTCAT
>Ga0210059_1001734_pt1 | contig 33283 bp, 14 predicted proteins | sample Ectturendosymbi2_FD_188042 | JGI IMG/M metagenome (GOLD analysis project Ga0210059, IMG submission 188042) | Ecteinascidia turbinata endosymbiont from Florida, USA - Sample 2 (SPAdes) (version 2) | ecosystem: Host-associated > Tunicates > Ascidians > Unclassified | place: Key West, Florida... | reverse complement strand
TAGCACGTCTTTCTTTGTTGCTGGTAAGAGCTGTCTGGTCGTAAAAACAACACGTGGTTCAACGGAAAAGAAGCAGCGTTTCACGGCAGACGTGATCTGCTTTTCGAACTTCATCGAAACTGCAGTTATTTGACAGAATAATACGGCGGATATCCTAAAAGTGTTGACGCACTCTTTTTATTTCGCTGATGCTGAGTGCAGTTGCCCAACAATATGGACAAGACAAGCACGTACGGACTGGAATGAGCATATGTGTTATGGACTGTGCATCAAGCTTTCATGCTTGGTACAAACCGTTCACACAGGATTTGCATTAAATCATGTGACTTATCGGTTACACCTTGCGTTGAATACGTATTTCTGTAACCTGTTCGCATTATTTCGCGCGCATTTGCTGCTTCGCATATCTTCGCGGCAATGAGTTTTTCGTCAGTGACTTTTCGACTCACTGTGTTTGTTCTCTTGCTACGAGCTAATTCTCATCTTGCTTTCCAGTATCACGCATGTTTCTGTGCATTTGTGTTGGGTTAGAATTCCCGTTGTGCGCTGTTGAAATAAACTCTAAGCCGAAGGCGACAATGGCAGAGAGTCATTCTTTCCAACCCCCAACCTGCTTTGTCTCTCAAGCAGACGCTTGCCCGAGCTAGACCTTCGTCACATCGCCGGTCAAAGTAAGTCAGAGTTACCGATCAAATCACATGTACTTGCAGACATAGGTGTAGGAGCAGGCTAATTTTTGGGGGTGTTAAGGATATTTGTCCGAATTTCCCCAAACTTGCCCGAAAACTTGTTGTGCGACTTCCCCTGCAAATATCTCTCAAGGATATCAAGAAGACCAAAAAATATTGTTAGTGGTGTGACCTCCGAAAAAAAAAGTTTTTTATGTGTGTTTGAGCGCAATTTCTTCCAGCCACAATGCTGCATCAGACGTATTTCATCAGTCTTTCACAAAGGTGTCGAAAAACCTGTGCCCGAATTTTCGACAAATCAAAACTTTTGGGGGTGCCCTTACACCCCCACCTCCTACACCAGTGCTTGCAGAGCGAAATACCTAACACTACTTTTCACCACAAACCCTAAAAATATGTCGTATCTTTAGCAAACAATGCATCCATATCTTATTCCGTGTTTTAGACCGGAACGAGTAATCAACATATGAAAATTTATCTTTGTTTCGAAAAAATCGAGCGCGAAAAAACCATCAGCGTCAGCAGCGAGTTTCAGCCAGTCGTGCAATTAACGGAAACCCGTGACGCACAGGAGCAACCAGGAAACTGGTCGGTTTTCAGTTTCCACTCGAGACAACGCCATATAAGCATTCCAGGTGAAACAGGAACATAGACGGGTGAAATTAAACGTGCAATCGCCTCAAATTAACCTGAGGACAGAGAAGCAACGCTCTGTAAATCCTTTTGCTGGTGCCCCTGCAGTACTTTAATAAAAGGGTTAAACAAACAGAAAAATAATTGATTTTTTCGGAAAATCTTTTGGTTATCACTCACCATATTGATAACTCTTACCTTCAGGTTCTGTGGCAAAACCAAATACGACGCAGTAAAGCCAGAAGTCTTGAAACAATTTGTGTAGTCGAGGAGAGGGTGAAAACACCGGGGGTAATCTCCGAACCAGCTGTATAAAGACGTTGGTAGGTTAGCTGTTTTGGTTAGTTTGTATTATAAAACTTATTTTAAGAAGTGTGGCATTGACAGACAGACCACGATGCCTTTCTTCCATGTACTTTACTACAAACGACCTTGCAATTTAGCCTTGAATGGCTAAATGAACAAAAGCTGCTATAGCATGCTGCGATTTCAAACAGAGTAGCAAATTTTATAATGTTATTTAAATATACTACACACCAGTACCTGAGGCATCTATGAGGTTAAATTGAGTCAGGACCGCAAAAGCGTTGGAATAGTTCAACTTCTCCGCGAAAAGAGAAAAAAGATAACCGTGTTTTAGAGGAGATTTTTCACGAACAAAATTATAGGCATCGCGTTACAGTTCAGCAATCAGTAAAGGACAGGCAGTTGACAGCAAAAATACCAGTGAAGCAAGCGAAAGAACGGTGAACTTACGACGGCAATGATGGGAATAAGAACACCAAGATTTCCGGCGCTGTTTGACGCCTTCAGTATTCCTCCTAGTCCAGAGGTGTTGATTGTTTGCTGCTTCTCCAAACGTTCTGCTGTGCGTTTGGCTTCCAAACCTAGCTGCACGAAAAGCTCAAGTAACCTGACCAAGAGCTGTTCCAATCTGGAATCGCTGGTGGACTCATTCAAAGCACGGACAGTGCCACCGGTGGGAGATTCCTGGCCACTACCATCTGGCACCACTTCCTGAAAGTAGAAAGCAAAACTTTCATCAATTCTCGTAGCGTGTGCAATGGGATGGGTAACTGAAGTGATGTATGAGGTGCTTGTGGAAATATAGATTTAGTACGCGCGAGGGTCTGTTAAAGTAAAAAATTAAATCGTTTTTTTTTGTGATAGACACGTTTTGATCAACCGCGAGGGGTCTTTTGGTATCTACGCATCCAATCATTTTTACGTTCTGCAAAACTTGTTGTCCGTAAGTTATCTTACCCCTTCTTTGCTCGATGTTCTGCTTTTCTTCAAGTCACCTTCATCAAGATGAGATGCTATGTTTGCGAGAGCGTTGATCGTAGCAAAAGAGCAGTGTCTTTACGAAAAACAAACATACTGCAGCTAGTAAGGCAGGCCAAGGATGGAAAACGGGTTGATTCTCACAACCACGTGAATATCGATTACCTTTACAGCTTCGTGAATCGCGTTGTACCAGCGACTCGCAGCGAGTATTGGCTAGATTCTTCCTTTGCAAAAGGCCACAAAAGAAAAACACACCATCTTTTCACGATAACCTTACCATCAAAGTGTTTGAATTAACGCTTTTAATGGGAGTGCAACAAACCTGAGTGTGATGGCGTCAGCGCCAGCGTTCCTCTGGCTGTTCTTTGCTGATCCGTACACTACAGAACTCGACTTGACGTTGATTTGCAGCAGCATGTCGAGAATTTCGTTGTAGAGCTTCGGCTGGTTATTTTCCATCAACAGGAAAGTTTTAATTACAGTGCCCGTCGTATCACACAACACGAAAAATGTTTTTGGTTGATTTATAAGATGCACCTGGAAGAGCGATCGCATGTGCAAAGCAAACTACCGACAAAGCACTTAAAAACAAAACCACTTAATCACTGGGGAAAATAGACGCAAACACAGCATCAAAGTTGAATTACATATAAAAGACACGCAACGGATATATTGAAGGAAGTCAATCGTGCCACAGAAGCAGTACTAAAAGTATTGCCACTCTTTATAGCCGTACGTACACAGTTTGCTTCTGCAGAAGCTATTACGACCGATAGGCCTAAATGGCAATCGGATGTCCCGTTTCCGAAGATAAAAGGAATATATCAACTACCACACTCGAATGACATTACGCTGACAATACAATGTCTAAAACAGTCAGCACTGATAGAGGCCCCAGACAAGGACAGGCCAATACTAATTGCACCATTGTAACTACTTGAAACTTTTGCCAAACTTGCAATCAAAACCATGCTCTCCCTCCTTCACATGCACTTACCGGGCCGAGGACAGCGATGTTGGAAAGCTGTTCAATGATCAAAGTGTCGAGCTGCGACGGTGGGTTGTTCAGTCGCTGCTGCAGCGTGCCGACAACCTGATCAGGTGGCGGTCATTGAAAGACTTCACACAGCAAGTGTGGGTGCAACACGCGGTGAAATGCACATGAGGCAGGATGCGAACGTCACTTAGCGGTAAGAGCTACCTGGTCGTGTCGGCAAAAGGCGATAGTTCTTTTCGCGGAACCCATGGCAGCCGCTCCCGGAACCCTGAAGTTCCGCGGAACCCCGGTTGAAAAACACTGCCTTAAGCAATTAAGGTATGCAGTCAGTGCTTGTTCCTAGCTTATGATGCCTTTAATTGCAGCGATCAAAACTGGCAGTGAATAATCCCTCGTATTATCTCGTAGTCGCACGTTTCTTTTCAAAGTTACAAAAAAGATTACAAACCGTGCATAACCACTTCAATAGCCAGCGCAGCGCAGAACTGATTGGAAAGCTTGCTTCAGACGTTAAAGAATAAGAGCAACGTTTAACGAAGCCACGCCCTACAACGGCAGGGCCCGAGGTGGTCGGAGGTCAAGCCACCACAACTCTTAAATTTCCTACAAGTGCTTGATCCAATTTCAAACTCCGTCATACAAAACAAAGCAACAGAAGTGATTCAATACTGTAACACGCTTGTTAAAATGCTTCAAGTGAAAAAAACAATCCGACAGGTTCTTAGCTCTATACGCTATTTCTAACCTGCTGCATCACTTGATAATTGCTTAGTCCATTAGCAACGCAGATGTGCGCCATGATGTCGACACAGTGTCCCATCACCAGCAACTTCGTGCTTAAAATAATATTTGAAGTTGCAATTTAAAAATAAGACTTTTCCTCATTTCTGTAAGAACAACCACACTAATCATGAAAAGCTATCGGTAAGACGTTTCAAAGCAACTTCACCGTAACATAAATAAATGACTGCAGCGCAGTGTTAAGTTCAACAAAACCAAATGTTTGAAAACGCGGTGCTAAAAACTTTAGAAGAAACGCGGAGTTACAAGTTTCCATCAAAGTCGCTTTTAAACTGAACCTTTTTCCACAAACAAAAAGCGCAAAATGATGACGAACTTACTCCTCTTTCTTGCTGCAAGAGATGAGCTCGTTGGACAATGACGAAAGAAAGGCGGGGACGCAGTCTGGATCGTTTTCGCAGCCAACGTTGAGAGCCCTGAAGAGAAAAAATCATAGATGAGGGTCGAGAAGATGAATGAACTTCGTCAAAAAATGCATAAGCCAAGCGCCTGACAGGTCATTAAAATACGAAGCACCAGTTCCAATGCGACCAGTGCGCAATATAACTTCTCTAAGCTGAAGACTTATCCAGCGCCGAGGAGTCGTGCTTCGCACACGCAAGCAACTTACTCGCAAATGCTGTTCAATGCAGCGGCTTTGATGTAAAGATACGATTGCTTTTCGTCATCATCAAGCGACTCCATGATCACACCATGCGATGCTTTCCTTGCTGCTGAATACGAAACAACTTCATGACGAGACGTAAATCAAGCAGTTGTGAATACAGAATAACAGACGCTAAAAGTTACTTTCGCGCGTCAACAGTTCAGCGCTTCAACCGCCGACGTTTCGTTTTGTGCTACTGGTGAAGATCCGTCTTCGAGACGATAAACTCGACATGCAGAGGTTTATGCAAAACATTGGGGTCGGATAAACACAAGCAATCAAGAAATAGCTTGTGCACTCAATTCCTGTAGTCCAATCAAATCTAAGGTTCTTTCGAGTTGTTGCTTTTGCAGAATCACAAATGTAAGCAATGCAAGTCTAGGGTTATCCCAGCTATGTCCAACCCAAATGGCTTACTGAGCCAAAAATCTTGTCGCCATCTTAGCCAGGGCCGCACATTTAATGGCTTACTTTGATCTTAGCAAACTAAATTTAGTTAAAGCTAATGTCCTGAAAGCGTTCGAATCCTAACTGCGATGGTGGCAGACTTCATAAAGTAGTACTGAAGACCACCTGCAACAAAAATGTCAAATTTTAGATAAACAAAATACGGACAAGTTCTTAGCATGTAGAATACTTTTACTGCAGCCAAAATCTAAACAGGGCCGCACAAAACCTTTCACTGGTCTGCATGCGGCCCACAGGCCGCGGGTTGGACATAGCTGGTTTATCCACTTAAATTCACAATAAAACTGATATCGACTGCCGAAGAAACAGACAAGAGTTTCAATAAATGGAGCTGCTTACGAGATATAACAGTAGCGCTGTGAATGAAGTAATTTTCTGGGTTGAGCTTGTGGAGTTTGGTGATGGCAGGTGACGGTGACAGCAGGAATTCTTTCAAATTGTGAAGAACTTGAGAAACGTGACTTGGACTGCACTTCGTAAGCGAACCAAGGCCCTGAACAAAACAACAAACAATAAAGTCGATAGATACCGGCACTCCCGCGCAACTGTGTTGTTTATCCAGCAGACTACATCTTCAAAAATATGACCTTATTAAATTTGCAAGAAATCAGCCATTAACTTTGAAACTATAATAAAATTTTGTCGAACTGTCGAGGGGTGCCCGAAGAGACAACCTGCTTAACAGTTTTTTTCGGTGTCCCAACGCCATAACTTTAATTTGCATAAAATTGTTTGATGCTTGCGCCAACAAACCCTATCTATCTAAACTCTATCTATCTATCTAGAATAGCGAGGTATTTCGAGGCCATTCGAGGTTGCTACCCGTTCGACATCCCCAAGAGCGAATGCCAGTTCGCAAAATGAAGGGAACGATGAAGAGTAAGAGGTTCGTTCCAAGTACCAGATTGGGAGCATAACAAAAAATTACCTCTCAGTTACAGGGCACATGAACACAAATAGCGCTTACCTTCAAGCACGCGTGCATGAGAGGTATGTGCGCCAGAAAGATATGACTCGACTCGTTGCTCATCAACTTGCTCGACATTCTTGTGAAAATCTTCTGCATTAGAGATCGTTCGCCGGCGCTCGTGAGCAATATAACCTCAATGCACGCAGCACACGCACGACACTAAACAATGTAAGTAGAACAGTGTTTCTCAAACTTTCTGCTGCAGCGGAACCTTCGGCAAATGTTTACGTTGCTCACGGAAACCTATGCAATGATCCAAGAGTCTATGTTGCTACAACCGCATAGAAATATGGTTATAAATTTCGTCTATGGCAATTTCTGTCTGTTTTAGCGGAACCCCTGGCAGCCACTCGGGGAACCCTAAGGTTCCGCGGAACTCCGGTTGAAAACCACTGCAGTAGAAGCTACAAACAGTCATGTACGTGCGAATTTACATAAAGTACACGACCTGTAGCTCATACCGATGTTGCATACTCACTTGAAGACGCAACAACACAAGTTTTTTCATTTAGTGGCAATAATAAATTTAAATTTTTTTTTAATAATAAAAATAAATTTTTTAAGCACACCTTAAACAAACAGACAAGCCATAGCTAATGTTACAATACCTTAGCACAGCAAAACTATTTTATCGAAGCCCTGTTTAATGAAGCTGCTGGACCAATGCAAACAGGGCAGTTCACACAGTCGCTACATCCGATGATGCACTACTTATCATATGACACATCGGAACACAAGAAGTCTTCTGAACGATTTTTATTGCGCACAGACAATGTGACAAAACCAATTAGATGTCTTAAATGCCATAAGCGAATTAAAACCAAACTTACAGTTGTGCAACGCACTATACAATTGTACACTAAACAAGCTGCACCACCTTGTTTTCTGCGACCACCTAATTGATTTGTCGCCCGCTAGAGGAAACATTCGGCCGCACCTGACATTCTATAGTTTTTTGTGATGACCTGTTTTGACCATGGACCGAATACTGTATTTGTTCTTATAGACACGACGGCGGACGATCGCTTGCAAATCGTAGTCCAAGTGACTGCCCTGGTTAGCTGCGGGAATCACGCCGTAATGTTGCGCCGCTTTAAAAGCCTACATTATCATTTGTTAACTGCATCAATGCTACTTGTTAACATAAAGTGAAAACATCCTATCAGAGGAGGAATAAATTACTTGCTATACCTGGCGGTGACATTATGTTTGTCGGCATCATTAAAAGCAGTGTAAAGTATAATCCAAAACATCGGGTAAATAACATTCATACTGCGATAAAATACACACCCTGACAAGACGTTGTAAAGGGAGTTTCGAAAATGCAATACTTGTGTTTGCGTCAAACCAGTGGTTCTTAACCTTTTTTCTTATTACCCACTTCCGCTTGAGACTGAATCTTCATTTCCCACAACCTAAACTGAATCATTCGCAATGGTTCTGAGGAACTCGAAAGAAAATATGGAGCGTTTAAATGCAAAAGAATATAAAAAACACAAAAATAATACAAAACCAATTCAGTGCAATTTTTGCGCTTGTTTTTATGTAATGGTCGATGCAATGTCAGGTTTTGTTTTTGAAATTGCACATCGCAAATCTGACTTTGGATCCAACAATCTATTCCTTCCAACCAAGCATTTGCTTCTACAGTAACAAGGCTTGAATAATGTGATTCATTATCATTTTAGTTGCCCGTATAAGCGTAGGCGTAATACTTGCCTTTTTCTGTCGGTTGGTTGCTCCCCCCTATCGAATGCCTGTTGCGCAATGTGCTTGCAATACAAATACAATTCGTTTGTCTCTGCGTACACTGCGTTCGCCGCTGCTTACTGAGTTTCGCAAACAAGCTTAGAGAATAATTCAATTTAATCTTGGACATACTTCGACAGATTCTGTTGAAAATGTCCAAAAACTGTTTGTGATGTCATGTTACAATATCAAAATTTTGGTACAGAATTCTTAGATAAAGTTGGGGCAGCTGACTCACCCTAATCTTCGGGTAATGATGACTAATTACCCACCTGCAACCGCCATCATTCCCCACAGGTAAAGAACCACTGGGTTAAACAGAAATCATGAGCTGCTGCTTAACATCGCAAGAAAATTAAAAACATATTTTTTGGGGAGAAGTAGCATGGCATAAGCAAACATCTTGCTTAAACATAAATCATCAACTCCGATGTATTCAAAGTAGTGTTAATTCTGATACGCACCGAATTTCTAAACGTCGTTCGACACATTAAGCAGTGCCGCGTTCAATGTTGCTTGCGAAAAAGGTGAACATGAAGAGCTGACGTGTCGCCAAGTAGGCGCACAGCGCAGGGGCACAGATAGAACCAGTGCGCAGAACAAGCCGACTGATCAAACTCACCTGCATTAAAAACTGACGCAGATGAAGCTGCAACAGTTCCTCCTTGTTCTGGAGCATGTGAGTGATGCGCGTGTAACCGTTCGTAAAAGATGATTCAGTGAGTGACGATAACTGTTTGCACACTGAATCTAAAGAAGTGAAACAGCAATCAATTATTTAGCAATAAAATCTGTATTAGAGCTGTTGGTCATGGATGACGGGGTCATAATAACAGCCACGCAAATATAATAAACGCTTATAATAACAGACCGTGATTTGATTTTTCGTGAATCTCGTCTTCAAATTTTTCCTTATTATTTTGCACATGACAGGAATTTTTGTTCAATCAACGCACTTTTTTGGCATGTAGAACAATCTCACATCAAGTAAGCACAGGATTTGGTAACAGTAAACAACCACGCAGACGCACATTTTTACTGGTTTCCGAAAAAATAGTTTTCTCTAAATTTCTTGACACTTACAATGACCATACAGTTTATTTGCTGGGTACCCCAAATTCATGACCTTGTGTCGTTCCAGCAATGCTTGTGTTTTGATGTAACCTACTGACATTGTTTAATGCAGTTAAGCATAAATTGCAATACATGTTATGTTCATACTGAGTTCATACTGATTGTGCGTCATTTTTGCAATATCTAGTTTGGAAATGTGATTAATTTATAGTAAATTACGTTATGTAACGTTGCTAAGCAAACTTCAGTGTACTAAGTGCAATTTATAAATTTCTCATCGGCCTACGCTCCCCCATAAGTCAGACAACTTTTGTCAAGCCAAAATGTTCCCCCCCCCAAAAAAGACTAAAAAACACCAAAGCATGCACGGAAGTGCCTCGCACAGTATGAGCTCTCACCGGTTAACAGCTTTACGTTGATGGAATTTTTACAAAATCTTGTCAGAGTAAGAACGAGGACTTCTGAAAACGAGGAGTAACATGACGGCTTAGGTGGCGTCGTGTGTAATTCGAGTAAGCTGAGAATCTTCGGATTCGGCGCAGGTTCTTTGAGCCACGACGATAAAGCTGAATCAACGTGATTAAGTGTGTCTTCTTGTAGCAACTGCTCGACCTGAAATAAGCAATCATATGTCAAGATCGCATTTCTACCTGATGCAAAGAAAGCACACTGGACGAGCGAAGAGCAACGCAGGACATGTTTGTGACCGTTGTTGAGACTAAACGGCATTTTCTTAAATTACTTCAGAGATTTCTACGAAACAATGATGAATGTGTCATAAACCTTTCAAAAAGAGTATGCAAAAATGAAGGGCCACTTTAAACGCACTGTAGCATGTTCTACGAATTTGCGCAGTAGCCGGTTTAAAATCCCATGAGTTAGAACTGGCCATGGCACAGGTATTTTGCTTGTCAGAGGAACAAGCAAACGACAGAATCAAGTTGAACAGCCGCCAAGCAACGTCAAATGCTGCGACAGTGAAACAAAGCCGTTTGGCAGAAGTCGAGTACTTCCATCCACACTCGGCGGTTACTCGGGACTCTGTGATCGTTTGTACTCCAATCAAACCTCACAGCAGGCGTTTGCTAACTCTGACGGCAGGATCTAACGCACGTGCTAGAGTACACAGAAAATCTACCAACATACGCAATACGTGGGGCCCTGTGTTGTTGGTTAATGTCAATTTGCATTTCGATCCCATTTACCTCAGTGCAAATCGTGCGGTTCTTTTCAGTACTTTTCAAAAGGTGTTTTTCATCATTCATCAAATATTGCAGAGCATTATTACTTTTGTTCGACAAAGATCCGACTTATGAAAATAAGGCACTTTCGACGAAAATTGTCGTATGCAGACAATAAAAGAAAATAACATAAGTGCTATAAACAACTAAAAGCTTCACACAGTGAAAAACCCTTTGCTTTTCGGTTGCTCTATGCACTAATTGTGAAAGAAAACAAGAAAACAAAACAATGTCTACATAGCAAACTAGAAATGTGGACGAAGTACTATACAGATGCACACATCAATAAGGCAAACAACTGGTTGTCGACAAACACCTCACATAAGATATTTGTTAAAACATCGTTAGAAGATCTTCAGAGTACGAACTTACTATTTGCAGCAGCCTTTTGGTTTGGTCGAGAGTTAGCCAAGCTACTGTTTCGTCCCCATCCACGTAAGTGATTTCCGCTCTATGCTGCTGATGGAAATGTTTCGGCGCACTGCCACGAAAATCCAGATTTGTTTGCGGATGCGTTGTGTTTGATTCTGTCGGAGATGGCGTTTGAAGTTTAGGTTTGAAATTACATTATCAGCGGCACCGTTAAAAACAATACAAGATTCTTCTCCAGATAACCAGTATAACCACATCCCGCGCGATAGTCCTATATTAATTGGCAAGCTATTCGAAGATCGTGTTATTCAGTAAGATTTATTTAAACCAGGGTGTGCAACCCGTGGCCCGGGAGCTGAAGTTTCGTGGCCCGCGGAAAGGTCCTTATTTAAAAAGTGTATTGCCAATCCTCCGGGGGTGGCAAGCGAGTTGTCTACCTCGCAGAGCTTGACACATGCAGCTGCGACCCCTGGACCAATCTAGTTATGTGCATTTGGCCCGGCAGTGTTGTGTGGTTGCACACCCCTGCTTTAAACGCTTTGAACGGCAAAAACTTTCTTTTACGAAAGTCTGAATAGTTCTGCATTGATGAATTCTGGGAATAGGAGTCATAGTCAACAATTACCGCTGTTGTATTTTACACTGCTGGAAAAGCTCATCGCAAGGCTATCACATTACTTTTTAAATACATCTTCACGACTGCTTTCTCGTACACTACAAATAAATGCCATGGCTTTAGACCTCGCACAATTTCCTGTGGATTAACCTGCGAGGCTTTGACCTACTTGCAGGCGACCTGATGGACCTACTTCAATATGATGCTGCAAAGATAGCGTCACGACGAAGTTCGCTGCGATAAAATTTCGCCAAAGCGGCGTCCAGTGCAAATGTTGCGTCAGTGGAACGATGAAGCCTTGACGGCCATTATCAATGAAGTCTTGACGGCTATTATTATCAATGATAAGATCATATCTTAGGTCAAATAAAATTTTTGTTCATTTGAAAAGGGCAGGAAGAAAAGATAGAAAATGACTGATCCTAACTGAAGTGCGGCACTGTTATGGGTCTCGGAAAAGCAGCTTGCAATAAAATAAAACCTGGCACTTTTTAATACTCTGCGTAACCAGTGGAACAAAATACTTTCAAGACATGGTATTATGCACCAAGAAGACACTCTGCCTGATTAATTGCAAAAAACTAACCAAGAAACGCAGCACAGCATCCACTGCACCTGATGAACACCATATCGCAACCAGAGCGAAGAAAAGCAACGTGATTTATCACTAGTTATAACGCAGGATTACCTGGCAAGCCCTAAAATTGAGCACAAGGTTAAAAAATAAATAGTGATTGCAGCTTTACTTGATGACCGAACGTTAATCTCTTGTGAGTTTAGCAACACTTACATTTTCTGATTAGTGCAAAACTTGAAAGTTTACGCAAAATCCAATCAGAGGTTAAACGAACTCATACGCAAAGACTAACTGTCGAATGACTTTTTAATTGGTGCCACATTATTGTAGTGTCAGGTGTTAATAGGTACCCTGTGCCCTCTTTCCTTTGTGTACGCCACATAACTGGTGATCTCCGCAAAACTCTTCAACACCGGCTAAGTGGTACAGTCGGTTGAGCACGCGCCACCAAAGCTGATTGGGTTCGAATACCGGTCGGGTCATGCCGGAGACTTAAAAAGCGGTAGTTGAGGACTCATGCCCCGGCGTTGATGTGTAGGTGTTAGGAAATTGACGCGCCATCAATACAACATTCACAGCAGCCCGGTTGACCCCTGGGCAAGCAAGCAGAGATGGGCTTCGCAGTCCACTCGTCACATTTCGAAAGGAGAACAAAAAGCGAGCACAAATGAAACTGACGAAAAGCGTTGTAAAAGACGTTCAAACTCCTTCATTATAACGTTGCAGAATTTCAGCTGAAATGCAATATTTGGTGTAAACAAGCTCTACGCTTTGAGACATTCAGCAGAATCTTGAAAGATCAAACTCTAAATTTCTAGTAATTCTCGTGTGCAAATAAGATGGCGCACAAAACGATCTTGTCTAAATATGCATCACAGACAGAACTGCATTATCTACGCAGCACGTTTCCAGCAACATGACACACAGCAATGAAGAAAGGGCAATTTGAGTAATTTAAAACTAAATTTCTCCTTATTACGGGAAAAACGTTTTGATTCATTCTGCAAAAGGACACCATCTTGGTTTCCGTGAATGGACAAACGGTTTTCCATTAGCAAAGAAACTGGGTAGACCACTCAAATACACAATGTTCTAGAGGGGATCGAATGAACCACACTGAAATCTGAGCAAACGTATATGAAAGCTGTGGAATTTTCACTGCGCATAATATTATGTCAATCGAAAGTACGAGGGTCCTTCTTTTGTCACCCTCGCGATTCAAAAACACCCGAGCTCATCGTTTATCAAAGCATTTTAGCTGACGTCGATGTGTAATAAAATAGCATCGAAGTTAAAATAAATACCTTGCATCGTCATCAAACGGTAGCAAGAGACTTTCCGAAGTGAGTCACTCAGTAAATCTTTGTAACCTTCAACCACTCCCTTGATTACTGAAGTGTGTTCACCATTGGAACCGATCACTGGTTCGTCGTTAAATAGGGATAAAAATGTGCAAGGAGAGTCGATAGATCCGTTCGCAAAACCTCTCAGCAATCCAAACAAAGTCGGAATAACAATCCCGCACAAAATTTCTGAATACAAATTATGATGCACCATAAAATGCACGAGCATGAAAAACAGCTCGCTGCGATCGCAAGCTTTAGTATCAAAATCAGGAAAATGATTGAGACGGTCTGTATTTTCGTGATCGATCAATAGGACCAGTGATCGGTAGGATCATTTTTTCGGATTTGTAGGATCATTTTTTCGGATTGAGTATGAAAACGTTTTTACAACACGCGATATGACCAACGCAGATCAAAAATTAATGACCGGGCTTTGTTGCCGCGGCAACGTAGAATCTGACTGCGCAGCAATCACAGAAATAACGGTTGGTTGGCAAAAGCAACGCAAAGTCGAGCAATCCTAAAATGGGTTTAAACCGAGAACATGCTCAAGATGACAGTGAAACCAGATCTACAAAACATCCATTACAAGTGCTGAATCAGTTAACACGGAAACATCAGAAAATGTTGCGTTGGAAATCATAACCAACGAAAACATGCACAGATTCAAAATAATCAGCAGCAAACGGATATTTTTCAACAATAAACAGTGTGTATACCTTTGCTCAGCACAGAACTTAGGCAAGCTTGTTTGTATGACTCCAAAGTGTTCAAAAACGTTGTTACAATAGTGACACCGTACGAAGCACCTGCATCTTTGTCCGAGAATTTCATATTAAGTGACTTGATCACATCACTGAGTAGAAGAGAGAGACAGTACGCATTTCTCTCCGGAAATGGAAGTGTTTCTGTCAGTGTGAGTTTCAACATTGCTTGGTAAGAATTGGAGTTGGTCAAGTAACGTGAAAAAGAGTGAATTAAATAAACCGCATTGTTTGCATGCATTAACTTCAAAAAGTTCTATCTGAAAAATTACACACAGCAAACAACTTTGTCAATGAAAACATCACATACATACAGTACATATATTCCTCCAAACACTGCTAAACTGCTGTGATAGTATTATGCACCTTATTACATTTTACTGAAAATTATAAGCACCCTTGAAAGCTGATCATGCCGTAATGCAAACAAGCATGACACGCACAAGATTGTGTCGGTTTACATTAAGTACATGGAAGCTGGGGTATTTGCACAAATCCTGATAGGTGTGGTGAACACGCAAGATTTCTAGTGATAAAAATAACTGAATGACTTGAACATGTCATTCATGACTTGGACAGGAATGTCCAGCACAAGCTTTTGAAGCCCAATTATAGACACATTTTTGATGCAAAAGTACAGCAACCACGTTAAAGATAGCATCTAATAAAACAAGAACATTTTCTCATGCTTTCATTACTTAAAACTTCTTTTTCTAAATTATTTAATTTCCTAATGTTTACATGAACAGGTTTATCTTGCTCACATTACCTTCATTCGGTCTAGTTGGACCCACCACAAAAATGTTATAAAATGGAGATATTAACATTTTGGTCAGTACTTAATGAAAATATACGTCAATAAAAAATACCTATTACTACCTACTCTTGTTGTAAACTTTTTGCGCACCAAAATTCCATGTCGCAGATGGAAGAAACTTCAGCAAGCTGATCAAATAATCCAATACAACTGAATGGTGCTGAAATACAATGCAATGACTTTCTGCCAAATATGTCCCTACAAGCCAAATCAACGCAGAAACTCAACTGCATCCATTGTAAAAATACAATGCTGTCATATTTTATATAATTCAAACAATATCAAAAATTTACTACAAACATCATATAAAGCAGTTTTGTGACAATATTTAATTTGTTGAAACTGTGTTTGCATTGAATATGCCAAAACACCACATTTCCTTGGCAATAAAACCATGATTTACATAGATTTTGCTTGGAAAGATGAATTAAGGGTTACTTTAAAGCAGCGGTTCTCAATTGGGGGTGCTTGGACCCCTAAGGGATGCAAGAAAGGACTTCTTGGGGTGCGAACTTCTCTGATAATACAAAAAGCAATACATCAAATGGTGCAAGGGGTGCAAAAATGATTTTTTCTTCCAGACGGGGTGCAGGCTTCAGAATGAATTGAAAACCGCTGCTTTAAAGGATGCCTAAATTTTTCAGGGAATTTTATCTCAAAGACGATTTTCATTCGAAATAAATTTATTCATAAAGTCACCCTTACTGCATCTACTGAATTATTTTCATTTCATCTCTGTGTACACTGAAGATGATGTGATGAAATTTGTAATAAAATACTATGTTGAGCTATATTGACTTGCTTTGATTGCATATTTTACTACCTGTGAAGTCACTTTTTCAATATTTTTGTATTTTATGTCATTACAACCAGTTTTTTTGAGGTATGGCTTATTGGGTATTACAAACATTGTGCAATCACGCTTCACTTTTAAAGACAAATGACAGGATCTTAAACACTTTAATTTCTACTGGTACCTATATAAGGATTTATCATTTATTTAACCAGGCTGGAAAGAATATTGATCAAACCACTAAAACACAAATAAACATCTATATAACTTAAATATGGATGTATGATGACAAATAGTACATCGTGGGTTGATGTACATATTCTTATGCTTATCCAGGGTTCCCATGCATTTTTAAAAATCATTTTCCATACTACTTCAATACCTTTTCAATACTAAATTTAAGAAGTTCAGTACCATTACTTCTCTTCATTTTTTGAAATTCTTAATCATGAAACTCAATTTTACACATTGCACAACATGGTATAAATAATGAAGTGCTTTGCCTTCAGTGAAATTCTGCTCAGATACCTGAAATTTCGTTGCCATTTAGAATTTCCACACTTTTTCAATACCTCGTGTACATTTTGGCAAGATTCAATAATTTTTCAAGGTCTTCAAAACCAATCTTGAAATTCAATACCACATGGGAACCCTGCTTATCTAAATTAGACCACAGACTTAAACACACTACTTCAAAAATAATTATTTGAGTCAGTAGATAAGAAGTTTTCTACATATGAAATTCGAGTCATGTATATATATCTCAAACTGCTTTTTTTTTCACTGAGACATTTCGGTCATTTGTCCCATAATGGTAGTTCGCCATAACAGTATTCACTAATCTCTATTTTTGGACATTATGACCGAATTGACTTATTTTTCAGTCATTTAAAAAAAGTTGGTCTATGACCAAAAAACTCATCTCAAAGACGAGCAAATAATGGCAGTCAGGTCTTTCATCAGCAATTGTTTTGTGCATGCAAGTTACTTCAAATGAATTTTGACAAAAAGTCAACAGCTACTTTTGGGGCTTATATAAAACCAAGAGTTTCATTTTCAAACTCACAGAAATTCAGAAGTCTATCGGAGACAAGAGTTTTGTACCAAAGAAAATACAATACTTCTCCACAGACATATCACCCTAACAATCTTGAACAAAAATGTTTTGCCCAGAATACTCTGCTTTATAGTTCCAGCAAAACTTACCCTAGATCAGTGCATCACATAGCACAAAATACACTTTCTTCAAAACAGCAGCATACCATGCGAACTTAATTTTGATGTTGTATTGATATTGCACTTAAAAAAAACTACATTCACTATTGCATAAATCTGGCAAGCTTATGTGGTCTCATAACCTTTAGCTCTATATTATTAACCACACTTTTGAAAGGACACTGCACACAGCTGTTACCTTGCCTACTGATAAAAATATCAATTTTACCAAGGTAAGCAGCCCCATATCTAATACCACTTCATGTTCTAAAAAGAAACAACCTACCTTCAATCTGATTACCATACTGTTTCATTAACCATACATCAGACATGGGCTATCTACAACTTGAGGGCATCACTTGTCCATTCAAGCTCCTAAATCCCATTAGGTGAACTTGTCCAAATTGTTTCAATAAAACCTATTATGTTTATACTAAGTATCCATGACACATCTGCTTCTGATCAAACCTGCTGTATAATTTAAAAATTCAATGCAACGTGCTTGTCCACATTTGCCCACTTCTGTGATATTTGCTGGTAGACTTTTGAAAAATTTCCAAACCTTTATCACCTATGTAACTTTCAGCAAAGCAGTAAAACTATGTTACATTTCATGATTCATTGAAAATAATCTAAATCAACTCACCTGCAAATCAGACTTAATAAAATAAATACCAAGAGCAACAACTGCACAGTGGTTTCTTGCATTCAACTGGTATGTTTCATCTGATATTTGTGGACATCTGGTTAAAAGCTCCTTGACCTATATGCAAAATTAAAGTAAAATAAAGAATTTATCTCCAGGTAAATCCCTACGGATTATCTAAATATCATGTTTTGGCCATAACTTGCCAACCACTGACAATATGGTAAGCAAGGGCTCTAAAGACACATATTTTCACCTAGTTTAGTTTGAAAGAAAAACAATTGCAATTTTTTCTTAGGACCTGATAACATCATCAAAAAATTCCTTGAACTCCTCCAGTCATCACATCACATCAAAAAACGCTCAAAACCCAAAGCACCCAGATTTTTTAAAATCAAAGTTAGGAGACTTTCTGCTTCTTTAGAGGGTTGGAACAACTCTCTAGCTTTATTAGTCGTCATTATGACTGCAAAATTCCAAGCCAATACATCAAGTTCTGCAGTTCTTAAAGGGTTGAAGTGGAAGTATTCTGATTGCAATGGCTGCATCAACAAATTTGCCTAGTGCTTGTTTAAGTAGAACAAAATTTGAGCCAAGAACTTCCCAATTCATCAGCAGATACTTTTATCATCAAGTTAAAAAGAAAGTCACATGCTGCCAGCCTGTTTTTCAGAAAGGTGCGAACAGATGTTAGAAGCAGAGCTGTGGAGCCAGAGCTGGAGCTCAAATTAAAATTCAGAAGCTCAGTTTAAAATTTAGGACCAGAGCTGGAGCTATGGCCTTTGAGAGTTAGCTCCAGCTCTGAGCCCCTTCCCAGATACTAACAGTTTTGCCAAACAGACTTACATGTACTCTTTATAACACACTAAATGTGATTGTTACTTAGTTACGACACCAGACTGCAACAATGGATGTGCAAACCTTTGGTGTTTTTTTGGTTTAACGGTCGCTAAGGCTGTGATATCGCAGCTGGCAGGTGTGGTGTTACTTGTTGAACAATTGTTCTCAAACATTGTTCCAAGAGCCACATGCAGCTCCCAAGCATTCTTTGTGCAACTTTTAGCTATCTTTCAGTTACACATTCTATTTGAACATGAGCTGTTGATGCCTGCTCCGTAGGTGAAATACATGCTCTGTAAGAGCTCAGTATCTGATTCTTTGTTGGGAAACGATTCCTTTCGATAGGCAGTGTGTTTCAATAACACCTCTAATATTTTGTGTAATAGACTTCCTTAGTGAAATAAAACTTAACATGTCGTCAATTGACTTGTGGTACAGTCGAAATCGGTTAATCGCATAGTCAATTTGTCAAGCTTTTTAATGCGATTACCCAATGTATGCGATTAACCGTATCCATTGATTGACAGTATCCTGTATCCTACACGTCAATACCGAACGTTCATCTTACACAAAAGCTTGAAAGCAGACCGCTAGACATTTTAACCATTTACGTGATCATCACAGTTTGTAGGAATGAACACGTTTGTGCTACTGTTACCATACTAAGGTGTTGCTAAGCAAAGTGAGAAAATGCGTTGTGCGACTTCAATACTGTACAAAAAAAGGAATGCCTCTCCAATGAAGTTCAACAACACATGTCTTCCGAGTGTCTGTCTGACGTGCTAACGAAAAAAGTTATTGCGTGCTTATTCTAGCGTATCCACAAAGTGACATAATCTTATCGCTTTTTTGATGAACGAAGGCATTGAGCCTTAATACGTAACCTGGAATGTTGGGAGTTTTACAATAACAAAGCAACTTGATGTAATGGTTAATACAGCACTATATCCCGTAGGCTCATTTGCCTTCACAAGTGAGCTTCCTGCTTTTCAATTTCGACACAAAAAAAATGGAAATCAATTTTTATTAAAATAACTCTCAATTGTAGTTTGTTTAATATTTTCCGATATGTTGTCAAGCACTTGCTGTTCCAGAGGAAAAAATTTGTCCATGCCCATTCCCTGAACATTTAGTCACTGCGGGTTGTGGGAGATCTTATGACGATTTTTGTGTATTGGTAAGGATAATCTTGAGCAACTTAACACTTCGTCAAAGGAAATATGCGGTTAAGTGATACAAGTCTACAAATCAATCAAGAATTCCTATTCAATTAACTGATTTATGCAATTAACCGTTGAATTTTCTTCACAAGTGAATGGGAATGGTTTGGCATTATGCAATGCTATGCTATAAAGCGATTTATGCCTTTAACCAATATGCGATTAACCGATTTCGTCTGTAAAATCTTTGTGCAGCTCTCTAACAAAATTGCACGTCTGGATTTGTTTCCTTCAGTGAAATGGTTCAGAACCATTGTTGTAGAATCGGAAAAACCTTAACTACCACAACATCTTACTTTCTGGTCAGAATGATCAAACCGGTCTGTAGTCGTGTAACGATCTAGAAGAACAGCTATAATGAGTAGGTACATAATAAAATAACCATAGCGTTTGCTTCTGTAGCTATGTAATCATGCTGTTAGCATGGAGTATGATTAAAATATGATACTATTGCAGATTTAAGTATGAAATGCATGGCACACCACCATTGCAAAATAGGGATTTTTATTAGAAACCATTAGGCTTACTACCAAGGCTTACTACATTACTGGCAAAGTTCACTAGGAAACATTATGTTTACAAACAGTGTATAGCATAACATGAAAGTTACAAATAAATGGGAGCAAACTAGCATTGCTTTGTACAGCAGTACATTATCAGGAAGGTATAAAAATCAATGTAAACAAATATGGACTTTTCTTGAAGTTTTCATCTGTGGAAACAAATTTTGTGTCTTCAGCATGGTAACCAGTCTTATTTTCACCTATGCTTTGCAGGTTATATTGTGCTTTACTTTGTGATTCATCACTGCTACCTATTAGGTGTTAAAGGTGAATTTCTTGCTAGAAGTCATACTATTTCTTTGAACAAAGGGCTTTTAATTTTAAACACATCTTCGCATTTATTTTGATACAAATGTGTGCATGTTTGAAAGAACACATTGAGAGCGGCAGTCGACTATGTGTTTTGCACTCTTTGTATGGTTTGCCTAGGCAGCACTGTTAGCTAGAATCGACAAGACTGCAGCAAATCATGCAACAAGTGCAAAACCAGGCCTACAACCAGCTTGGGACACTAGGAGAGGTGAAGAGGGGCCCAGATTTTTCAAACTACATCCAATAGTTTTAAATTATGTCCAACACATTTTTCCAGGGGTTGAAAATTTTTTTTCTTCTCCCTTCCTATGACTGAAAATTTACTGCAAAAAAACAGGGTTAGAGTACAAGGTTTTGGTATCAATTCCACAGTTCTCAATTTCAACAGTTTTTAAGACTTCATCATGAAATGAAGGGAATAATTTGCTGTGAATTTTGTAAATGGTTTTACAAACTACTGATGTTTAATAGTATGTACTCAAAAAAACAAAATTTCTTGTTTGTGAGATGTTACACTAAACATTTAACCTACTTAGTTTATACAACTAGAATCAGTAGTTATGCAGATATAAACATCTCTCATTCTTGGGAAACAGTGCATTGTAAATTGTAAAAGAATTTATCAACAAAAACTACAAAAATGGATGATTCATATATAAATATATGTGATTTTATTTACCATTTATTGTTGTAACCAAGTTTGCTCAAAAACTACCTGAAAGACTATATCTTGCTTGGTATTCCTTGCATGATTATACCATGACACAGAATTGACACAGGCCTGTTCATTTCATGGCAGCAAAAGGGTAGACCTACTCCTTCATTGTGAAATAAACGATACAGATGGATGGTTTTAACACAAGAAGCTTTTTACAGGTTTTGTTGGCCTGTGTAAATGCTTGTTCAATTAAAATGAAGTCCAAAGACATCTTTATTCATAATTTGTACCTGATCCAAACTTGCATCCTTCTTCATTGCTAAGTTCCTTGCAAGCTGCTTTAGTGCTTTGAAATGAAATTCATCCATTCTAAACACAAAACCTTTTCAGTATGGGAGTTTTAAAAAACATTTACTGTTTAACACCTCTGATGCCACAGCATTTTTTGTATGAAATGATTTTAAGTGCCAAGCATGTTTGGGTAATTGCAGCATGCTTTATACAACAGTTTATAAAACACGTAAAAATTCATTTTAAACTATCAGAGTGCTTAGAGCAATGAAATACTTTTTATTCAACTGGCCATTTGCCCCTGCCTATGCAGTCTTGGAAGTACGATCAAATTTGGTTACTTGGGACAAATAGAGATTTCAACTTAGTTTGCCATACATATACAAGCAAAATCATTGCTGACTCTGATATTATGGCTAGTAGACATAGAATTTACCAAATAATAATATATGCAGTAAAACAACTTTAAATTACAAAGCAAAACAGAGTAAAACAACTTTAAATTACAAAATACATATTAAAACTATTTTTTTAAAGAATGTAAGAAGTTAATTGTTCTAAGACCTGAAAATGGTTGTTTGGTACAGTATGACTGACCTTTCTAATTAGTTAAGTTTTATTTTCAGCTTGCCTCAAAACCTCAACCTTAGACATGCAATAGAAAACAAGACTGATATCCTCTCCACAACTTTTAAGAAAATGATATCTTAGGTTACCAGGATAATTTGGGACACAAACAAGATTTTTATGTATCAGGTTTTAATTCTATATATACTACATATACATGATTTATGTTCCATCTGTAATCGAGTATTTAATTTGGACTTCTAGAGCTTAGTAAAAAGTGTAAATATGAATTATTTACATCATAATCCTGTTTGCGTCCCAAGCAACCCTGGTGATCTAAGAGATGTTTCATCAGATAAAATCAATTTTGTCATGAAAAATGCTAACTAACTAATATATATTTCTTAAAACAATGGTTATGTCACAGTCACAAGTAGACACAATTATGGTATACTGTATTTTTCAGACCATAAGATGCAATATCAAAAACTGAATGCTAGCTGTTCTTTTTTCATACATAAGGCACACCAGATTATAAGGCGCATTAAATGAAGCAAAACTTAGGTAAGTCAAACTGTATTCAACTCTTTCATAATAACTCCCAAAGTCATCAGTGGGAGTTTAATCTGTCATACATGCCAAATCCACTACACACGAATAGAATAAAACTTGTGTGCTTATTTGATTCGGTGTGTGCCAATGTCGTCAGGAACCTTGCGGAGTAATTAGGATCTGTGGTATGTGCTAGCTACCTTTGGAACCACATACACTGCTTACTGCAGTTGTTGTTGGTTTATTGCATAACAGGATGACCTGTTTACAAAAAGCATAACTAGCATTTAAATAAATAGCACTGTTTAACACATGCAATTTGTTCCAGATGAGAAAGCATGACCAGATTCATACATTAGGCACACCGCATAAGGCGCACTTTCAATTTTTGAAAAAATTAAAGGATTTCAAGTGCTCCTTATGGTCCAAACACATGGTATTTGGAGAAAACCTGCAAAAACAGTGTGCATCTCAAGTTACGCCACAACCATGGCAACTTGGGAAAGCAACAATTTCAGGAAAATACTCATAGCTTAACATATACATGTAGAAATAAAACCAATAATAGCAACAACTTTTAGTAGTAAACCTTTATATAGTATTTGCATATGCAGTATCTACACATGTTCTTTGAAAAACAACATTTATTTCTTCAAAATACCTATTTTTCAAGTAACATGTAATTTTTGCTCATAATTATAATCAAAACCACAAATACACAAACATTTTTCATCATCAATAGAAAGAGGACTTTCAGAGCTTTCAAATGATACCTTACTTGAAAAAATTAAGAGACAGCCTCTTTCGGAATCAAGCCCCAAAGTTAGGTCACAGTTGAGTGATCTTGAAAAGGTATGCTTACGGTTTAGCCTCTAGAATCACTCCACCATGACCTATGTGAGTGTACGTTGGAAATCTTGAAAAAAATAACCTTGACTATCTCTTAAACAAATTTGAGATATCTCACTATAAAAATGAAGATTTTATTAAAATTTGAAGACAAATGTCAAGGTTTTAAAAAGTGGCTACGGATACGCCTGTCCTGATGAAAGGCTCATTTTGTCATTCAAATGGTGTGGATCTCGTGGTTTAGTGGTTAGGCGTTACGACTACTACGCTAATGGTTTTAGGTTTGACTCTCACCTTGCCGACTTTCGTTTTGTTTTTTTTTCTTTACCTTTTTTAGGCTTAGGCGTTACATTTAGGGGTTAGTGTTAGGTTAGGGACAGGATAGTGTTAGGTTAGGGTTAGGATAAGGCTACAGTTAGGGTTTATGTTTTGTGTTTAGTTCGTTTCTACCAAGCCTACTGCACTCTCATCGTCCGCAACTGCTATGTCACAGGTGGCGTATTCATAAGTTTTCGAACTTCAAGATCCACAGGGGTATCTATAGCCACTGCCTTTTAAAAAAATTTCATGCATAACTGATCACAAAAAAAATCAATTTCCAAACTCTTGTATCTCCCGAACCACTAACCTGATTTTGCTCAAATTAGTGTCATTTTGTTCAGAATGGCTTGCTCTATAAGCTGATAAATTTTCATGAAATTCTGTGACTAATGGTGTCATTTTGTAATTTTTTGTGCTATTTGGCAAAGATTGACTCTTATCCAAGTTTGACTTCATTTAATGTGCCTTATGTGTGTAATAAGAACAGCAAGCATTTAATTTTTGACACTGTATCTTATAATCCAGAGTGCCTGATGGTCTGAAAAATACAGTACATTTGAAAAACCATGCCTGAGTTACAAACTTGCCAATGAGTCCAATGACTCAATCATTAAAAATATTGTTGAGGAATGGTTTACTGTTGGCAACAAATAGCTATGCCTTTTACGAACAATGTTAAACACTTAATGCCACTTGGCACAATGTGCATATGAACAAGCAACATGGTTTCATATCACTTGGCATCAGAGGTGTTAACCTTGTTAGGATGATACCATAAACAATAAATTAATGCAATTACCAAAATATTTTAAACAAAAGATTTCACTGCTTTACCATTGTAATTAAGCCCAAAATTGGAACCAAGTAAGAATATTTCATGTGGTCCAAATAAATGTTTTTGATGTGATAGTTTAATAGGAAAACTTATTAACAGTGACAACATGCTTTTGTGATGAAGCATTGATCAAGCTGTAAAAAAACTTGGGTGGAGTCAGATTCTGTTTTTTGTTGTTCCTGTGTATTGAAAACCACTCAAATTGTTATAGATTTTGAGCACAAATGCATAATAAAAATTATGATTGAAATTGTTTTCTATATGGAAGATGATAGTCAATTGCAGATCCCACTAAAATGAAAGAACTCTGGCTAGAATCGGATCATGAGGAACTGACTCACTGTTGTGTGGTCCTGACAGCAACGCAAAATAAAATGAGTGAAACTAGGACAAACTCCATTCATAAGCACTGCCAGCTATAATCACCTAGCCTCATCTCAATCTTGTTTATCAACTTGTTTTGGCATGTTACAATAACCACAGCATCAAGCTTGCAGTCTTTTGTAATATATGGAAATATGGCTACCATAAAATATTATGCGTTTCATTTGATATACAAACTTAGTTTGGAATCAAATTAGCTTGCTAAGTATATACAGAAACATAACTAAGCAGTTTCATTCCCAATTTTATAACCAAGCAAATTTCATGTTGGTTTTTTCATTTAATAATGCAGTGACACCTTTTATACTTTGAAGTCCACAAATGCCAGACTAATATCTTATTTAAGAAAATTTCAAGCAATAGAGTTAAAACTGAATTCTGAAATAATGAAACAGTCATAATGAATATCTTGGAAACTAAGCATTTCAGGCAGTAGTTATCAGCATGTTAGCATCTCAAGTTTTAATGAAATTAGACATTTTATCAACCTTGTTAATCCAATATGCACTTAGACCCAACACACAACAAAAACAAATTGTGAGTAATTGTTAAAGATATATGAATTGCGTATACAGATTCTACAGCCCTGAATGAGGCAAGTTAGCTCATGCAGCATTTTTTGTGAGTTTGGGGAGCAAATGATGAAGATACTTTGCCAATGCTTGCACAATAAACAGGATAACAGGATTGAAGTTCTTGGATCTAAGTGTCTAAACTCCTACTTTAATTGCCTGATTTTCTAAAATTTGGTAACCAAATTAATATTCACAGCAATCCTATTAAAACGTATCACTTTTTGAGGTAGTAGTATTCAGGGGCCAGTGCTAAAATCAGGGTTGCGGAGATGGAGCCAGAGTCATAAAGAGTCAGAAGTTTTTGGGTGGAGTCAGATTCTTAACAAAACTATGAGTTGCAGTGAGATTTTTTTATCCAACTCTGATTCCGGACATTGCCCAATTGGATCATTTTTTACATCACACTCCCAAGTTGAGAATTCTTATTGAAATGGTACAATTCTTTTGAAACTTTTGTTGAAACAAAGAAAAAAAGCTCTTGCTGTTCAACATGATTCTTGGTGTTCAACATGATTTCCATTGATTTTGGAAATTTTACCTCTGACTTTCCAACCCTGGCTAAAATGAGTTGGAAAATTTTACCTCTGACTCTCCAACCTTGGCTAAAATGTCCAGTTATTAAAATATCAGCCATCATTCAGGTCTAGAACAATAACAGACATTGGTATGGTAATTGTATGAATGTAGTTCTGCAAATATACTTAATGAATAAGGTAGATTAGTTCTTTATCAGTGTTATCTAAATCACAAAATAAATACTTTAGCTCTGATTTGTAATACATTGGATCTTATTGGTTCTGTATCTCATTTTTACTTAAATCTTTTGTTTGCTTATTGACTGTGGGTTACTGATATGTGGGCACAAGGGCTGTGCTTGGTACGTTTTTGAAGCTTTGCATGAATAGCAACAGTGTTTCCAAATATAAATGGAATAGAGTTTTGATGGTTAAAATGTTTCCAAAAAAAAAATATATATATATATATGGAAACTATTGATACCCTAACAATTTTCTTTACTATGCCAAATATTTATTATGTAGGAATGTGGTTCGCTGTGAGCTGCTATTATATCTTTTTGCATGGGGAACCTTGACCTGCGCTGTGATGTTGACTTTCTTCCAGCTATCATGTTGTGTTCTTGAGTAGATAGCTAAGGATTTTCAGATGCAGATTGCTGAAGCCATAAATTATGATGAAAACTGATTGAATACAGTGTGTTTTTTGCTTTGTTCATTGTGGGGTGTTGGTATTTTATTGCAATGTCTTCATCTTTACTTGCAATTTTTTGTTTTTCAGCAAAGTGTTTCACTTTGCTGTGTTTCAGCAAAGTGTGATTTTAGCAAAGTTTTTCAGCAAAGTGTGATTTTAGCAATTTGAGGCTAATGTAGTATTGCTAACAGGTTATTTATTTTATTTTAGCAGTTTGAGGCCAATGTTAGCATTGGTAACAATGATACTCTAGGTCTAAAATATGCTAGTCATGCATGATTCTACAAGATATACACATCTTACACTACTTCACATAAACTCCAAAACAAATAAATCAAACTTAATCACCCTGATTAATGATGAATATAGAACAAGCTGAAGCTGAAAATCAAATATGAGCATTCAATATACAAGTTGTACTACTGCATATGTAGAAATTAGCATCCATTCCAACCTCCAAAACAGGTCTATCTGCAAAATGCACAATAGTCTAATAGAGACAAAAATCACTTAGAAAAAGACTATAAAAATCTGATGAAAATAACTACCAATAACTCATCACAGTAACAACGCCAGGAGCTTCCGGGGAAGCTGCAATCAATTTAGTGTCACTCACTACCAAAATATGCACCAAAGTTGGGTTTCTATGAACAACATTAAGCAATTTTCCACATGATACATCCCATACAATGATTTTCTTTTGATCGCCACTAGTTATTAGCATGTCTCTGCGTAGTTTCATGCATCGCACAACACCAATATGTTCTCGTAAAACATGCAGACAAACACCCAGCCAACTCCATATTCTAACTGTGCTATCTGCTGAACCAGAGGTTACTAAGTCTTCATTGAAGTCTATACAATACACATCATCAGAATGGCCAAAGAGTGTTTGTGAGCACTCTCCTGTTTCCATTCGCCAAATCTTTACAAGTTTGTCTCCCCCACCACTAACAACGTAATGGTCATTCATTTTGCAACAATGAACGACTTCACTGTGGCCAACAAGAGTGTGCATACATTGACCAAGATCTAAATCCCATACACGAATGGTTTCATCCCAGGAAGATGTGACAGCATATTTTTCATAACAATTTAAATCTACCAGCTCATCAGTATGTCCATTCAATACAAATAAGCATTTTCCATTCAAAGCATTCCACACTTTTACACTTTTATCGTCATAACCAACAATAGCTCTTTTCCCATCGAAGTGCAAGCAGCGTACTGAAGACCTCATTTCTTGCTCAGTGAACAGTTGGCCAAGGCATTTGCCAGTGCTAATATTGAATATGCGAAGAATACCATCACTGCAGCCAGTCATCAATAAATTGTTCTTTATTTTTACACATGTGACAGCACCACCATGCTGGCTGAAAACATGCAGTATTCGTCCATATGCAACATCCCACAATACAGCATGCTTGTCATCACTTCCCGAAGCAAGTAAATTGCCAATGCAATCAATGCAGTTAATTCTTTCCTTGTGACCCCGCATTGGAGGCAGAACAACATATCTTCCTGATCCCCAGTTGTGATGCAAATGATTGGCACGAATATAAATATCTTTCCATTTACACAATGGGGGTATCTCCTTACATGTCGGAACCACAGGCTGAAATGTAGGAGAAGTTAAATTGGTCTGTGGTGCAGGAGTTATTGGTGTGGAGCTAAACAACAGCTGAGAATCAGTACTATTTTCACCAAAATGAAGCCATTTTTTTCGTCTGCATAAAGCCTTCCACAAATTATCAGAATTTGTCCTGTCTCTCCATTGCAGACTGCAACATGCTGCCCGAGAAAGTTCTTCAGCTGTCAAATATGAAAAAATTCTATCTACCAACTCCCTTGGAATGACAGATACAAAATCTACTGCAAGTAGCTGCCGTGTCTCACTGTATAACAATTGCAATTGTTTGGAGCTGCATTTCAATAACAGCTGCTTGAGCAAAGCATCTTGATCAATTTTGGATAAACTACTGAATTGGGATAACACCTTATCTGTAGTTTCTTGAACAGACACCATCTTCAGACTAACATGACCATTGTGATCCTTGAAACATAAAAGGAATACTTTAAGAAACTCTTTTCAAACATTTACAGCAAAAAAACAAAAAAGCTGTTAACAACTTTAGCAACAACAAAACAATCTCAAAATAAGCACATAAGCAAATACAAGTTTTGTTTAGCTAACTATAAAACTGTGATCATTATCTAGTTCATCTTATTGGTTCACAATATTTCTTCCATATTCCTCCCTTGCAAACCCTATAATTTGCCTTTGTTTCTTCCCCACCATAATGTGTTATTAAAAAGATAAATGCAAAGATAAACAACACAAAAAATAGAAAAAAATATTTAATTGTAAAATAGTAAGCTTGTGAATAATTCACTCACATAAAATTTACTAAAAAATTTTCATTCAACTTTAGTGAGATACTAAGTCTTATATTGAGAAATTAACAAGGTAATAAATGGGATAAAAAATCATCTCAATAGTGCTCCAAGGTACGCACTACGCATACCATATTTTTGTGATTGAAAACCAGGAGGCTTCAGAACAAGCCTTCAGATAAATGTGGTTCATATATTTCTTGGAGTATGCAGCTATTTTGGATTGCTATAATTAAGACTATACTGCATGTGACACCAGAAAAACAAATAATAATGCATTTCACTAAAAAGCAAAACAATGTTCAAGCATTTGTTAATTTGCACAAACACCCAATCATAATTTTCTGTAGACAACTTTCTTCAAGAAACCTTTGTTCGATTTTATTTTCTTGCAAAATCATTGCAGGAAAAGTCAGTAGCTATTACTTTTGCAGGTGATAAGGGCTTTCACATGCTCCAGCATTTTACTTCTGTTATCAGACCATGTGTTATTCATTATAGAAAAAAAATCTTTCAACAGGAGCTGATTTACCAGGTAAACAAAATATCAACACTACCAGCTTAGAAAATTCAAAATGTATATGATTTTTCTTTAAGATTTTTGAACATCTGGTCCCATTTCTGTTCAAGATGCTCATGGATGCTGGAAAATCGGTAGGGCAGGAAGGCAGCAGTAAAGATGTTGAGGGCAATGGAAACTTATGAAAAACAAAAACCTTGTTGCCAATACTTGCTACTGTTCAACATTAATTTGACCTCAAGAATAATAAAAGAAACTATAGAAATATTTGTATCAATTCTATCTTGATAAACCATAAAATTCCTATGATGCTGTCATGAAAAAGACACCTCTGCCCCTGTTGTCCCCCTTTTGAAAGGTCAGGGAGGCAATGTCTCTGCTCTGCAGCATCCACGCTGATTGCTATCAGCAGTCACTGTCTTGCAGCATTGCCTGCCAAGATGTCTGCGTTCACTAGTCACATGCAGCAAAATGCCTAATAGTGTAACTTGAAGTGAACTTTATAAGATTTGTTGCCATATTGTTGTTACACAATGAAGATCAACAGTAAAACAATCCGCTCACATGTTTGGCAACCTGCCTCTGCAGGCAACGAAGCAGACATGAGTGAACTGCAAGCTCACCACTACATGACTGTCATATGACACTAGAACATTGAACATGCATGGCTCTTGTGCAGTGTGAGGGTCACACCGGCAAATAAACTGTCATTGCAAAAATAAATCAGTTAATGGGAATTGAGCTGCTGACATCAAGTTTTCTAAAAAAATTTGGTTCTTATTCCTAATTTCCAGGGAGGGGAAAATGCCTGTTTTGACCCACCTGTGGACCACTGGCGCAGCCAGGTATTTTGTTCAGGAGGGGCCAGTCACTATATCGTCAAAGTTTAATTTTTAGGTATTTTACACGAAGATTATTTTGATGTCACAGCTCAATTTCTGGTCTATCACAACATGACATGACATATCTTCTACCAGTTGGCATCTAACAGTTGAAATTGATATAAAGCACCAGCATAAAATCTGAACAAGTTTGTTTCAGAGGGGGCCATGGCCTCTTCTACCTCATTCTGACTGTGCTCAGGGCTCCCATTCTGTAATTTCTAATAAACCCAGATTGCTCAAGAAAAAAAAACATTTATCTAGAAAAAAAATCCAGAAATATGCAAAAGACACATGATTGCAAATACATGAGGCAAAACGGTTATTAAATTACTGAGTTATCTACTCATAGTTCCTTTTTTAAATTTGTGTCTCTGTCTGCAACGTTAAAATTAACATTTGGACCACTTTTCTGTTACTCAAAACATTTTATATTAGCCAATAAAGCTGATAACATACTACTCCATGATTGTTGACATCTCTCACTTCTTTTCAGGCTTAGGTAGGCTATATAGTTGCCGCTTTGCTGGCTTCTTAACAATGCTTGTTTTGCATTTGCCTTGACAGTCTTGGTTTTACCAAGTTTGTTTTTGTTTTAACATGATTAACAACAGTAAAAAGAGTTTTTCTAGTGATGCAGTAAAATGTGGCAAACTGCAAATACGGCCATTAAAAGTATTGCACACTCCGAGTTATCTAAGCCATCTTTGATGTTACACCAACCTACACCAGAAATCAAGAATATTTATTGGACAAGAACACGTTTAAACTAAACTTGATATAACCTCCAGACTGTTTTTTGTCTGAGACGTTTTGTCTCATGTTTGCATTAAAATTAGCGTTAACAGCATTTATGAGTTTATATATTTTTGGACATTATGATAATGACTGAATTTTTTTTGTCATTTAAAAAGATTTGGTCTACGACAAAAGAAAAATGACTGAAAACAACCTAGCTTCCAGCTGATCTTCAGGCACAAGATGGGCAAAATTTAGCCTTAGGGCCACATTTTGATTTGCCATTGAACTTGGATTGTTTGTGAAATCTTCAACTGCAAAGTAATCTAAAATTTCTAAGCATCAAATCCTTATTCCAATGTAAATTAAATTGTTTTTTAATTTACATCGATAGGGCAACCAAAGCATTTGAACATTGACATTCGTTAAAAACTTTGATTCATCTGATTCTTCCGCTGGCATCTGGGATAACCAACTGCTCAGGCAAATCCAAATATTTCACACTTGATTATACTACCCCAGTACCTGTACCATATGTTATTTGTTCACGTCTGGTGTAATCTGCCCCAGCCTTTTACTTCTGATGTACGCGCAACTTCATGGCTGTCTGTACTGGTTGGTAAGCACCCTACAGTATTAGGTAATGATATTGATACAGGTGTAAAACCGACTGAAGACGTTTTGTTTCACCAATTCACGATTGTACTTTTTTGACCTGATGATTGCTTGCATGGGAGCACTGCAATTTGACCAGAACAAATGTTTATTTCACTAGGCCTATTATAATTATTATAAGTCGTTGCCAAGTTTTTATCTTAAAACAAAACAGATTTGATAGGATTTTTCAAAATCAAACCGAGACACCCAGATGGACTAAAAAAAGCCAGAACTGGGTGGAAAAACCCAGCAAATGGAGACCTGGCTGTGCTACTGCTGCGGAGGACGGGGCAACCCTAATTCATATTTGTAAGGAAAAAGGGACGTAGTGAAATAGGCAAATGTTTACCCACAAAAATTTTAAATGAAACTTCCCTACCAGAGATGAGCGGAGTCACATTTTTCAGACTCCGACACCACTCCTGCTCCACGCTTTAAAGCTCCTGCTCCTGTTCCGACCCCAAAACCTTCCAAGTAACTCATATTGAAAAGATATTGCCTGATGAGGCAAAATATATGTCATGCCTATTTTGCCTTTGATACAACACATATGGTTGAAACGGTCACGTGACTATCGCAACACAGAGAGATGCAACATGCTGATATTTAAAGTTATGGCTTAGCCCATTCTTTACACAACGTAGACAAACACAGCCACCAAAAGCTTGCCCACATTTAAATTAGACATTACGGTCAACTATGTAGGTAGGTCATGCATTCCAGACTTGTCATGTGATCACTTCGAACAAGTGTGCAGTTACTGAAAAAATAACTTCAGAACTGTTTTAGTCTCATGAGGCAAAATAGACGCTGCTTATCAATTATACACCAGAGGTGAGCATGGACAATGTGACAAGCCAGGAGGCACACTGTTTTCTATTCATTAGCTTTATCTTACTAAAAACACCACACCTTCGGCTGCTCCAGCTCACAATACACTGCCGAACTGCAGCTGGCAAGCAAGCACGGATCAATCTCGCATACCACATATACATAGCTTTCGCTACATATACATAGCCCATGCCGTCGCTTTCGCAGCGATCAGAGCGATCACAACAACGAACACACAAGAACATTTTGCGGAAAGTTCTTATGCACAACCAAAGGCGCAGCCAGGGGGGGTGCTGAAGGGGCTCAAGCACCCCCCTTAGCGATCAAAATATTGATGTTTATTTCTTAGTTTTTCACCAACATTGTACTGTAAGTCGAGATAAGG
>Ga0210059_1001733_pt1 | contig 33285 bp, 19 predicted proteins | sample Ectturendosymbi2_FD_188042 | JGI IMG/M metagenome (GOLD analysis project Ga0210059, IMG submission 188042) | Ecteinascidia turbinata endosymbiont from Florida, USA - Sample 2 (SPAdes) (version 2) | ecosystem: Host-associated > Tunicates > Ascidians > Unclassified | place: Key West, Florida... | reverse complement strand
CTGAATTTGGCTGCGACACACATACTTTGAAACAAATAGCCTAAGTTGAGATGAAAAGTATAAGGTTTTATCAAAACATAAAACTTTTGCGGCACACTTCAACTTCTTCAGCGGCACACCAGTTTGGGAACACTGTTCTACGCGAAAGTAATCCAGAAGCTTAGGTAGCCTGTGTTCAAGGGTGGCTGCAATCGAGTAAATGCGCTATGAACATACGAACGCTCTCCAAGTTCGCTCAATAAAAATTTTCGCCCCGCGATGACTGCCTTTGTTGCTGGCTTGCTGCCTACGACGCAAAAGCGTTCAATGACACGAAGTTGTGCTTGGCTGGCGGAAATGGGATTTTTATATCTCTACAAGCGAACCAACTGAAAAGGTCACGGTTAAGTATTTCACCAAACACAGAGCCCCGTATTTCACAGATTTCACATCTATTTTTTCTTATCTGTCCTTCTTGATTAATATGCCAATCGGCGCTTTCGGATTCACGAAATCCTTAGCCGTTTGAAGAAAATATAAATCCAAACAAATAACCAAACAAATAAACGAGCTTAACCTCATAAAAACGCACACAAAACAACTGTACTTCTCCTGCTCAGAAAAAGCATTGTAATAATATTAGCTGTTACACGTTAACTCTCAGTGACTTCTTACTCTGGATAAAACTTTAGAAAATAACGTTCTCAGATTTTAGGATTTAGAACCAAAAATATGAGGAAAACCTGAAGTTAGCAGCTTAATTCCAATTAATTGATTTAATTTTTGTAATGGCAGTTTATTTGCCGGTATAAAACACTGCACAAGAGCTAGGTTCACTGTTCTGGTGTCATGCAGTGGTGAAGTTGCATTTCACTCGTGTCCGCTCCTTTGTTTGCAGAGGCAGGTTGCGAAACTTGCGAGCGGATTGTTTTACCGTTGGTATTTATTGCGAAACAATAACATGGCAACAAATCTTCAAAGGTATACTTCAAGTCACGGTAGCAGGCATTGTTGCCAATTTAGCGGATTCGCCTCTAAATCTGGCGGCAAATCGTGAGCGACGATAAAAGCAGCGGCAAAAAGGTTTAGCGGAAAAATTGGCGACGATTTGCAGCGCACCTAGCGGAATTATGCCATGCTTTCCGCCGCTGACAATGCGTTGTTTCAACTGCGTTGCTCGTTTGATTTCACTCTTGTTGCTTTTTCTCATCAATAAGATTCACTCGGTGAATCCCCGAACCGAATGCTGCATAACAAACACCAATAGCATTATAAAAGCTTTATGACGCCACAGGCAAACAATCTTTACGAACAGCGCCCAGTATATCGCCAGCTTATTCTACTTCACGGCGATGATTGGTGATTTGCGGGAATGCTGAATAAAAGTAATGAATATTCGCAAACGTACAGAAAATAACGGAAAAGTCTTGAGGAGTCAAAAACTTGCAGTGTTCCGCACAATATCACCGCCGCTCATCTTTTGTTAATATCAGTCGCTGCCAATTACAGCTGTTTGCACAAATTCTTGTTTCAGTCTGAGGAACCAGAGTTGCATGATAAACCTTAAGTCATGATTTGTTTCTTCTTGTCCACGATTAACCAGTGAAAGCAGAAAACCAAAATCTTAAATTAAATGTACTGTACATGTTTGAGCTAGCGTCAAAATCTGGAGGACAAAATCAAGGTAAAATATACTGGGGACAGGGGCGTAACGAGGGGTAAAGGGGGCACAATTCCCCGGGCCCCGAATTATTATGGGGGCGCCGAATCACTGCAAGGGCGCCGAAAAATCCCATCGATGTCACAAATACTTTATTCAAGGCAGTAAATTTGCTTCCGAAGGACCTCACGTCCGAACATGGGGGCAACAAACTTGCTTCTTGCCCCGGGAGCTATCTAACCTCGTTACGCCCCTGATTGGGGTAAACTTCAGCGGAATCTGACCGATTTTTAAAGATGGTTTCGCGGAAGAGCGCGAGAGAGAGTTGTTGGCAACACTGGTAGCAAGCCTTTTGCCGCGTGTGACTGTTGAACGCAGACATCTTGGCAGGTACCGGTTGAGCCACGTAGTTTTATTTTGTGTGAAAGGAAGCATGAGTGAACCTGTAGCAATGTTTCCACAATTTAGAAAAATCCATTGTGGAGAGAAAAACAGGAGCTTTATACAGGAGATGGAGAGCTTCACGGAATGCTGAAGCACGCTGATTTGTTTCCAGCTGTCCGTCATGCGATTAGTATTGCCCAAACTCTTCCAGTAACGACCTAGACCGCACAGAGATTATTTAGTACAGGGGTCACCAACCTTTTTGAAACTGAAAGCTACTTCTTATGTACTGATTAACGCGAAGGGCTACTAGTTTGCTACAAGCTTATGAAATAAAATTTTTGCTTAATTTACCTTCAATTATTTTAGTATTGATATTCGTTAATGTGAAAACATTGATCATGCTAATGCTATTTTTAGAACAGCTCCGCGGGCGACTTACATGGTCCTTGCGGGCGACTTGGTGGCCGCGGGCACCACGTTGGTGACCCCTGAATTGAGTATTTTGCGAACAGTGAAAACGGGGCTTCGATAGCGAATGTTAGATGAACGCTTGTTCGGTTTATGTTTGATGAGCGTTCACCGTGAAAAAATCAAGAAAGTCAAGCAAGGTTTTATTGTCAGGGTGTTTGATCGCTTAGGACGAGATCCAGACGTTTGCAGCTTTGTTTTTCGCCTGAAGTGACGCTGGCAAGTCTTGCTAGGTAAAATAAATGCGTAATTTGTGTTTTCGTTAGAAACCATGGCAATACTTCTTTCATGGAAGACTTGTTAATGCTTCTTTGAAAAGAAGTGCCCTGCTTTGAAAATCTGCGATTATTTACACAAAAGATAGCTTTTTGGGTGCTTCTATAGTGTGAGATCTATCTCCCGTTAGCGCTACAGCGTGAGGTCTACCACTGCAACATAGCAAGAAAGGTAAAAATAAACATGTCATCGTAATTTCCATACATTTGTTCCAGCGATACACATTTTGAACATCTTCCCAGAATGACACAAATATATCATCGGAATTTTTTCTCATCACCTTCCAGAAAAAATGATCAAGATGAGAGTGGAACAGCTGACGACCGACACCTCACATTCTCTTCGGCATAATCGTTTTAACGTGCAACCACGATCGCTCAATTGCCTGTGTGTGTGCTCCTGTCGCTGGATCCGCATAATGTTGCTGGTGGTTCACTGTAGAATGCTGGCATCCGATGGCATTTAGATTGCTGTAAGGAGGCCACTCATCTGAATGAATAACCGAACCATGTGCACATTCCCTTTCAATAATAAGGATTAGAATGTTACGGTCACGCCGTTCCACGCAACAGTAACGACAGTCTGAGCCTTGTTCAAGACGAAATACCCATCAATTCTTGGGATTCACACCAGGCTTGCGGAGTCGGAGGTAAAATATCCGACCTTTCCAAAATTTCCAACTCCGACCTTTCCAAAATTTCCGTCTCCGACTCCTTAACATAAAGGGAATGAAATTTGACAGTTAAAATCAATGGAAATCGTGGTGCACTGCAAGAAATCTCTGTTTCAACAAAAGTTTCAAAAGAAATTGTACCCTTTCAACAGGAATTCGCAATTTAGATGTGTGATGAAAAAATGATCCAATTGGACACCCGGAGTCGGACAAAAAAATCCGACTCTGACTCCCAGTGTTGTTAGGAATCCGACTCCGAATCCACCCAAAAACCTCCGATTCCGTACGACTCCGGCTCCGCAACGCTGCCTCACATCATGGGAACTGACGTCGCAGTAGACCTCAAGCTGCACCTGGGTAGGCGACATACGGCGGCAGACCTCACGCCATGGTAGCACCGCTTTTTGTGTGAATTATCGTAATGTACCTGCCTGTTGCTGCCAGGAGCCAACGAAGAACATTTTTGTGACTGTTTCCGTAACATGGAGCATTTTGTTTGTTCTGTAGAATGGGCAAAGCGTTTCGCCAATGTCCACTTGCATTGCATCGTTGGCAAACTGAAAAGGATAAGAAAAATGTCGACGTTGCACCCTCGGAAAAATTTCTGCGGACGTTCATGCTTCTGAGCAGGGGCCGCACCCCCGGGTGAAATTTTCGAGTGGGGGGAGGAAATCATTGTACCTTGTTGGTGTGTCCAACAACGAAAAAGCTTATATGCCCTTTCCTAATGCTTTTGAAACTTTCTGGTTGCCCCCTTGCTTGCGGCCTGCTTATGGGTCAACAGCTCAGCCAGTCCTGTTATTGGCATAACGCAATGCTAAATCAAAGATATTTCAGGTGAAGAAGAAAAATGAAGTGACAAAATGCAATAGTTTGACAATAAGGTAGAAGTTATTAAAAAGGTTTAACAACAAAGAAAAACAAAAAACTGAGGATGAAAAATATATCTATGTAAAGGGAGGAGTGCTAGGAAGGGTGAAAAAGGTACTACAGAAAAAGAGATACTAAATACCAACTTACAGAAAAATGGAACAGGGGATATGTAAAAACTTCTGATCTTGCACTTTCGCCTTTTACGCCAATGCAGGGAATTATAAACAGTTTAAACCACCGATATCAGCCAACACCATACACAGTGTATCAGCCAATAAGTTTGAATTTGCATCAGAAGATTTTTTTCTGCTCTAGTTTACGCGAGGTAGGCGGAAACGAGTTAACCAGTAAGCTGCGCATTCCGTTGTTGCTTTTGGATTTCGCGAACCATGTAAAGTTTGTCTTTCCTTGACTGGCGGTAGAAGTTCTCAAGAGCATGCGGTCTTCAGACACGGTTGTTCTAGCGTGTTACACACTGCATTGCAGTTCAGTGCTATTTGTTTACTCCAAAATCAAGAGCTTTTGCTCCGACAAGAAACTCGTCCATTTACTTTTATGTTACAAAACTAGGATACAGCTGCGCATTCACTGACTGTACTGGTAACACAGCAGCTGAAACTTGCTTTTCGCTTTGGAGGCTTTAAAATTTGCGTCAGTTATGAGCTTGTAATATTGCATTCCTTTCACTGCTGCCTTTACTTTCAAAGCTGCCATAAAGCATTTAAGCCATAAACTTGGAATAAAAACAGGCCACTTTTGCACAGACACGCGACCAAGAGAAATCGGCAAAATCCGCGGGAATCTGGACAAAATCCGTGAAAACCTTGGCAAAAACCCTGAAAATCTGCGCTCACTGAAAATACGGGCGAAAGCGGCACCCAACTTGCTTTGCTTTGAAAAAATAGGCCCCAACGTGTGCAGAATCACATGAAAAGTTTTTTTCATTCCAAAAACGGTCTTCAAGAAAAAATATTCGCACAAAAGGTGGTCCAAAAATTTTTCGGGCAAGTTTGAGGAAATTCGGGCAAAAATCCTTCGCACCCACAAAAATTTGCCTGCTCCTACACCTATGGCCGATATGACCCGCACATTGTACAAGAGCCAGGTTAATTCTTGTGGTGTCATGTAATGATGATATTACACTTCACTCGTGTCTTTTTTTTGGTCTGCAGAGGCAGGCTGCGAAATTTGCGAGCGGATAGCTGTTCGTCCTAATTGCGTAACAATAACATAACCTCAAATTGTCAAACGCTTTCTTCAAGTTACGGTGGTGGGGGTTTGTTGCGTGTGACTGTTGAACGCAGAAATCTAGGAAGGTGATGTAATGCAGTAAATACTGTAGGTGTTGGAGAAGGCAAATTCTTTGGGGTGCGAAGGATTTTGGCCGGAATTTCCCCAAACCTGCCCGACAAAATTTTGGGTCATTTTTTGTGCGTACCTTTTCTCAAGCAGACCTTCTTTTGGGATGGCCTCCAAAACAAGGTCTTCATGTGATTCTGCAAACATTGGGCGCCAGTTTTTTCAAACCAAACTTCGTTGGGCGCCATGTTTGCTCAGATTTTCAGAGACTTTGTAAAGGTTTTCAACGATTTTGCCCGGATTTTCAACATATGGAAACTTTTGGTGGTGCACTTTCACCCCCTGCACCCCCGTCTCCTACACCACTGATGCAGCAATACAGTGACTGCTGATAGCGGTTAGCAACGTTGTTTTATACTGTGTGAAAGAAGCAAGAGGGAAAATGTAGCAGTGCTTCCACAAGTTTGAAAAATCCACTGTTGATGTGAGAATGTGAGTGCGACCATTGCGCCAGAGCGAATAAATTAATCCATGGGTGTGAAATTAATTTGGCGTGGGGGTAATTTGAAGAAGGCCGTGTTCAGCGGAGGGCGTACCTTCTTCTAATCATCAGAAGAATCCAATGGAAATAGAAGCAAGTCTCGGTTCAAGTTTGGGGCTAAGTTAGAGGAAATTTCAGTATTGTTGATTTTTTCCTGAATGCTTCTGCGGGCCACTGGAAACGCTGAGGCGAACCGCATGAGGCCCACGGGTCGCCCACTGCTGGATTAATCAAACTACGCTTATTCAGGCATTTTTGACACAGTATAAGACAACTGACTTGTTGGAATACGTCTTATCCGTTCAGGTTTATTTCTGGTATTTGAGTTAGTTCTTAGATACGACTGCAGCTCTTGCCGAGACTCCAGAATCTGGCGTCCAGGTGTTTGCAGCTCTTGTTTCGAAGTGACGCTGACAAGTCTTGCTAGATAAATTAACGTAATAATTTATGGTTTCTTTAAAGAGCAGGGCAATGCTTCTTTGAACACATCGCCTTGTTTTGAAAATCTGGATATAGGTTATTTTGTAAACTCTATCTTAATATACTTGGCTATTGCTGCCAAAGAAGCGCATTTTTGTGACTGTAGCCGCAACAAAGGGTGTTTTTGTAGTGTAGAAAGCCAGTCCGTAGCTGCGGGGTGGCATTCCGGGGCAGTGCCACCCCAAATTCTTTTGTTCGTCCCCAAATTGTGTTTTGCCCCGTAAAATTTTTTAAAACATATAATTAAAAAATCTTGCCCCTTAAAATGTAATTTGCTCCCCAAACCTTAAAACCTTGCTACAAGCCTGGTAGATAATGAACTTAATTGGAGGCCTCAAATTGAAAAGTTGGTAACACAGCTCTCCAAATCATGTGGAATGTTGTTGAAATTAAAACACTATACCAACACTTCAGTGCTCAAATCCGTTTACTTCGCTCTTTTCCATTCCTATTTAACTTGTTCAATACTTAACTGGGGAAGGGCCAATAAGACGACTTTACTCCCTTTAATTAGATTGAAAAATAAAGCTGTGAGAACACTTGAATGTTACAAAACTAAAACAACTGTACTCTATTCCATGCACAAAATTTTAGAAATACCTGATTTATTTCAATTATCAGTTGCCAAATTCATGTACTCATTTTATAATGGTGGATTACCTAATCACTTTGATAACTACTTTGCTGAGATTGCATCAGTCCACAAATATCAAACAAGACTTGCTTCTCTGCAAAAATATTATTTCCCCAGAATGAAAACATCTCTGGGTCAGCTTTCTTTAAAGTATATTGGTCCGAAAATTTGGTCTAACATTCCGGAAAAATTGAAGTCATCTTCGCCTTATTCGTTTGGCAAAAAATATAAAAAAGTCCTGCTATCTTGCCAGACTTCCTGTTGATCTTCGTTTTATATGCTCATCGCATTCTATTTGATCTTCGTTTTATATTCTTGTCACATTCTGTAATATTGCGCTGATGCCACTATTTTCCCTCCCATCTACCTCTATAGTTGCTCACCCCACCCACTGTACACAGGCATGCTTTTCCCCACTGTTTTTTGTTGTTGTTTTTATGCTTATTTCACCTGACGTTGATGTGACGCTTTTTGTTACTTTTATTACTACTTGTAAAACGTCTTCAATTAAAATTTGGTTTGTGTTAGCAGCAGGGCTGGCTGAGAACTTGACCCAGGTGGTTATTCTCCAACCCTTTGTGATTCAACATGTTAGAACACGATTATTAAGCTGCGAAACATGAAGTTTCTTATTTTTTACATTTTTTCATCACTATATAGGCAACTAGTGATCTTTGATGTTGTTGTATTTCCTCTTGCTGCTTCGTGGTATTTCGTGATTTGAGTCACAAAAATGCACGATTAAGCCATACCATACCAAACGGGAAAGTGTTTTGTGAAAGTCCATTTGCATTGCAACGTCAGCAACCTGAAAGCATAAGCAAAATGTCGACGTTGCCCCTCACTGGAAAAATTTCTGCGGACGCCCATGTTCCCAAGCACCCTTCGTGCGGCCCTAAGCAGTCTTTCAATAATATCTCTAACAGTTTGTATGACAGACTTCGTTCTGCTATAAAAGGAAACGTGTCAATCAACTTGTGTCAAAGAGTATTTAGTTCGCCTCTCTAACAAAGTCGTAAGTCTGGATTTTGCTCCCTTCACTTCAGCAAAACGGTTGATAACACTGGTTTAGACTTCTGAGCAGCGGTTCTTTATCAAGGTGCCAAGAGAAAAAAATGGGATCCCCAAAAAGGAAAGCCCAAACTGTTTTCTTTAATCAACCTTCAGATGTACAAACAACAGCCACCACCATTTTGACTATTGACCAGGGGCATAACGAGGTTAGACGACGCCCGGGGCAAGAAGCAAGTTTGTGCGCCCTCATGTTCGAACCTGAGGTCTTTCGGAAGTAAATGTACTGTATTGAAGAAAGTACTTGCGAAATTATTGGCACTTTTCGGCGCCCCATAATGATCCGGCGTCCGGGCAATTGTGCCCCCCCGTCGTTAAGCCCCTGCTACTGGCACAGCGTTTATGTGACTACACCGTCTTTGCTTGTATTCTTTTACGAGTATATCAGTGGTAGCCGCATATAACCAGCTTGTCTTTATTCTTATTACGACATATGTACAAACTACCAACATATTCTAAAATTATGACTTATGAATTATTTGCACGAACTTGATAAAAAGTCTATGGACCTCGGGAACTATTCCGTGAATTCTCGCGAAGTATAAAAGTATCAACAGTATTCTAGACAGACGTACGCATACGCAATATTACGTCATTCTTGGTTTGAGCAAATTATTTATTTTAATCTTATGCAATAGGCCGTCATTTTTTTACTAAAAAAAACTAAATATTGTGATGCAATGGAGTGGGAAAAACAATCCCACTGCTACACCTGTTTAGAGGTTTTATAATAGAAGTGCTGATATCACTTCCACATATATAGATTATTTGGGATTCCAGCGAAGGTAGAGCAATGCAGTGAGGCTTGGTGATCAAGAATACAGTCATGCTAAGCTCAGAGAGTAGCATTGAAGCAGTTTCGAACTGATGACAGTAGCTCAGATAATTCTGGTGAGAATGATGCAATTAACGCCCCTGGGGCAGAAAATTATCATCCAACTAGTTGTTTCTGCGTATGTGAGGGTTAAATATTAAACCAATCACCAAACAAATGAAAGACAAGGCTTGGTAAAGCACGAGGGGATTGAAGTACTTAATTCTTGTGGCTTCGTCAGATTCTAATATTTTAAAATTTAACGCATTACTTCAGTTAGTTTAGGTTTCGTAGCTGCCGTCGAACAACTCTGCCATTCATTAATCCTTTCATTAATTAATCCACTCCTGGCAAGGTTAATGATTGCTCACTTCTCACGTATTCTCTGTGAGCAGCAATTCTGCAACAAAATCGCAAACATCGCAGAATGGGCAAAGCATCAAACTTGTGCTTGAAATATGGGCAACATGCTGTTGAATATTTGGAAGTTACCCTGTTAATGAAGAGTTATACCAACAACTAATATTATTAATAAGAACCGCGGACACGCTAAATATTCCAAATAAACTTGCGTGACGTTACATAAAATTTTGGGACAGTGGCGCATGTTCGGTCCAGAACTTTCGATGGCCGCGTTATCTGGACCTGCGCAAGCGTCAGTATTAATTGAGTGGTTGTTCAGGTGAACCCCATCTGCAGTTTGGCTTCGCAGTGCTCATGAGGGTTTGTCCACGAGGTGTTGGTTGCTGCGAGGAGGGGATTCCCAGGTACCAGAAACAAACACTGTGGGTTTCTCCCATTAATTGATTTGTTGTCATTTTTGTTTTGAACTGAATTTTTTTGTTTCTGTCTTCAGTCGGTTGAAATCTCCATAGAAGTTGCGTCTATGTGAACCTACACCCAGGGGGGGTACCGAGATTGGATAGCGCCCAGGGCAACACAGTGCAATTGCGCCCCCCATGTTCGAACTTACGGTCATTCGGAAGCAATTGCACTGTGTTGAAGGAAGTTTTTGCAAAAATTTTTGGTCTTTTCGGCACCCCCAGTGGCTCAGAGCCCGGGGCATTGCTCTCCCTTTTATCACCCTCGTTACCCCCTGGCTACACCTAGTGGCTACGTGTTCTTTATCACCAACAGGCAGATCTGTCTTGTGCTCATTTGAGGAGTATCAGCTAAATTTCGTTCACTGTTGATGATGTCATTCGAGAGGAAAACCCCGTTCGGCAACAGCGCATTTCTTTCTCAACAGCAAAGAATTCGAACAAATGATTTTCCAGAAACCGGTCGGTTTTGGGAACAAAAATGATTTTTCGAACAGCGGCGACTGAAGCGGACGAACCGCGATCACGACGACGCTTTTGTTCCTGGCATAACATTCGAAAGAACGTTTCGTTCGTGAACGCCGATATTAAACCTAAGAGGAAACAACAACACATCAAGTAGAAGCGGATTCTCTACAGGGAGAGGAAGGTCCGCGGAGTTAACCTGACGTTATATTCGCTGAGTCATCGCTGACGCTGCAAATTGTTGTTGATTGGACGCAGCCACGTCAGTCGAACACGCACCAGGGTTGTGTTCATGACGAGCCGTGTTCACGCGTGTCGGATGGATTTTTCCAGCAGGAGGGCAGAAAGGCATTTTATCAAAATTTTTACTAGGGGGGAGTAAAGTGGTTGAAATTTGTTTTTTCCCACTCGAAATTAAGAAAACAACCTTTTCTTGCTGGAAGTTTCACCCCTCCCCCCCTTCCGACGCCCATGGCGGTGTTCGTTTATGTGGGGGGGGCGAACACTTACAACGCACTCGTGCGCTGCACTGTAACAAAGGGCATTGATGACATAGCAAGCTTTGCCGACACGACATCACAGGTTACTATCAACCGCTCGATGCTGCTGTTGCAGGAATCTGAAAAAATTCCACGTTTTTCTTCACATCTGCTCTGGTGCGCCTCCAGTGCGTTGCACGAGAATGGATGCGAGGTTCGGCTTTTCATCGCAAAACCTTTGTTTCGCATTCGCTGGAGGCCGCAACGCGCACCAGTCAGTGCGAGACGCCGTCTTTTGCGAAGATAAAAACCCTCGAACGCGAGATGATGCAAAAATTTATTTATAAAATTTGCGAATTAGAAAAAAAGCAATTGAAGAGTAAACAACAAAAAACTGGCGCAACCGCCGCCTTCGCATGATTGTTTCGTTTCAAAGGCAAAGTCGCGATTATTCGCATTATTGGCACATGAGTCATAAAGATACCCTGACGTACTGCAATCGTTGCTTAGCGACGCGCGATACAATTGCGAACAACGAACATTGTGTTAAAAGATTTTTTCACACAATCTCCAAGCACAAAAATTACAACCGCTGCTGGAACGTAGGTTTCCCAAAAGAGCTGGGGGGTTAAAGGCTTTCGACCGCTCCCCCTCAACATCCACAACCATTTGAAACAGGGCTGTGGATCCGGAGCGGGAACTTTAGATGGTGGAGCTGGAGCCTGAAATTTGGGTTCCGGTTCCACAGACATAGTTTGTTGGGCAAGCCAGTTATACAAATAATACATTGTGTTTTTAGATTTTTTAGATGCCTGGAGCTGGAGCCCGCGAAGTTTGAGTTCCGGCTCGACAGCCCTGGTTTGAAGCCATCATCGCGAAAGAAACTGATGATTGCATCCCACGCTCGTCCCTGATCATCACCCAAAGTGTTGGAGCGTCGAAAGAACAAATATAAAAACACAAATTGTGATTGCCACCTCGTCACTGGCTGACGGTGACCTGCTGACCTAAAGCAGTTTAAGGTACACTTTTACTTCGCACCCCCCACTTGCATGGGCGCCGGAAGTTATTTCCAGGGGGGGAAGTAGTGGATTTCATCCAGGGGGGCAGCAGTGGTGAATATCTTTTTACAAACTCGAAGCTAAGAGAAAAGCATTTCTCTCCTACTAAAAAGTCAACAGGAAAACATCACATTTCAAACACCAGGGGGTCTTTTCCCCTTCTTCCGACGCCCATTCCCCCTTGCTTCCAGCAGACAAGTGTGAACTTGTTTAGATAAACATTGTTGCGTCACAATCAGTGTTTTCGTCACAAGCCGACGTTTGTTTCCACTGACGAAGACTTCGTTGAGTGGGAAACTGTACAGGTTATTGCATCATCATAATCACCGTCGTCATCATGACGTAGGCAGGTTCCATGATCGGATCGCAAACAAAGACAGGCTCCTGATTGGTTCGTTCACTGAATGAACGAAGTGAACGGTTGCTCGTTCACCGAAAGGATAAACGTCATAGACATCTCGGACAGTCGACGCCTCGCCACCCTGGCATTATTGCGTCACGTGCTGTACGTCACCAAACTTCGACGTCACGTCCGGATCAATCTGACCAGAGATAGAAATAGACCTTCTGCCACACGGGCAGGTAGTTCTGGAGGGGGTCACACGCGAATCTTGCCAGGGGTACCTTCTTGGACAAGTAGGAGAGGAGGCGGAGAAGCCTTGGTCTGAAAATGAAACGGAAGTGACGTTGCGTTGATGGGGTCACGTGAGGTCACAGACATGATGAACTTAACGGCAATACTGTATATGCGGAGAACCCTTCACTCGGTGAGATGGTTTGCATATAACCTTTCACAGGAAATAAGATGTAAAAGCTTTTTCTAAGGTTCAGGTACCGCCATTGTTGTGTCAGCGTCATAATGCGGCTCTCGGGTTACTTTATAAGCCTTCATTTGGCCCTAGCAGAGAAATTAGAGTTTGAGGCCCTGGATTAGAAGAAGGTTTCAATCCGCAGATTAAGCATAAAGTTTTGTGGACAGGAATGTGAAATCGCATTTTTTGTCATTTCAAAACTCGACTCGTAATTTCAATAAACAACGTTTATACGTCAAGAAGCCATCAGCGACCTTTAGAAACAAATCACTGGAGCTTTGACCAAGCTGAGGATTTTAATTGTGACCAAAGACAATCGGGTCATTTTTTAAAAAACAGGCGCGAAAAGTCACCAATTCTTGCCATTTCCCTGACGATGGACAAATTCTATCACTAATTAAATGAAGACGAACATTGTTCTGTTGTCTCATACAGGGGCGTAATGGGGTTAGATGGCGACAAGCCCGGGGCAAGAAGCGAGTTTGGCACCCCCCATGTTCGAACCTGAGGTCTTTCGGAAGCAAATGTACTGTATTGAAGAAAGTATTTCACATTGTTGGGACTTTTCGGCGCCCGGTGTCGAGCGAAATTTCAGACTTCCCACCATGTATGCATGCACAGAGTAGTATCCTGCGTATCAAATACGTTGATAAAACTGATTATTAGGGTTTAGGAATTCGTGTTTAGGCAAGTATGTAGGGTTAGGGTATGGGTTATGGTGAGAAAAAGAAAAATATTTGAGATCAAGGACTAAGTCCGAAAATTTTCAATGGTGAAACTTATTCCCGTGCTATAGCTTGTCGTGGGTGCCTGACATAACCAAAATGTTTCAATTTACACAACACACATCAAAAAATGAATTACCAGACGTTATTTCTTTATTCTGAGAAGCAAAATAACTGTAAAACAACAAAAGGTCAGAAACTTCACTTGACACCGGGGCATTGTGCCCCTTTTACACCTATCGTTGCGCCCCTGGTCTCATAACTGCTGAAAACTGTCGTTTGTTCTGTAAACTAAGAACGCCAGAAAAACACCCCAGCAACCAAATGACGCTTACCCGACGGTTCTGTCGTACACTGGTGTCCGCAGCAAGTACAGGATGAGGTTCGCATATCTGCGCTGCAACTCCTGCTCTTCCTGTGAAGTGAACTTTGACCTTCGACTCTTGTGCAACAGAGCGTGCGATGACGCGTCCGTGACGAGGGCAGTCAACCATGGTATGATTGACTGAGAACCGCACGCGCCGATGGACAGCACTGTGATTGGTCAGTGAAGGAAAAGAGCAACCAATGAGGATAAAGCAGCAATCCAACCGTAACATTCAGGGACAAACGAAGCTGATGGACCAACTTTCATAACCAGTGGCGTAACTGACGGGAGGGAGGGCAGGCTTACCCCCCCTGGTAAGCTACATCTACGGCAATACCCAGACCCCACTTAGCTTATATTTCAGTTTTAGTATTCGTTTGATTTTCAGTAGGTTGTTCTTTTTTTGCGATTTTCGGAAGTTTTTTGGTGATTTCGTGGTTTAGTTAAGTATGGACATTCACATTCGGATTCACAATCACTTCTCAGGTTTTATCTGAGTGTTTGCTGGTGGACCACTACGGTGGCCAGCGGGCCTCCTTCAGGTAAGTTTTCACCCCCCTGGCTCAAACCTCTAGTTACGTCACTGTTCATAACAAACAAGCATCAACACCTTTTTTCTTTCTTGCCTTAAACGAGAAAAGCAACGTTTCTGATCAGCACGTCATCACTTAACTGGTCATAGATCACTTTTTCAAAGTTATGATGGATCCGAGACTGTAGCAAGTTCCCAACCGTCGCTTATTTCCAGGCACAGAAACCATGTTACTGCTCGGTTGGCCTCAGAACAGGTTCGCAAACTTCTTTCTCGGGAAAGACTTTGAAAGTAAGTCGCTTCCAAGAGTTGGTTCAGAAACAGGGGAATTAAATGGTTGGAGATAACACCGCAAAATTTCATAACTTGAGGTTTTAAGAGAGATGACATTCCAGGTCAATTTCGCTTGTATTAGGTTTCTGTATCCCATTCGGGAGCGTCACGAGTGGTCTGCGGGTGCCCAATGGGCCATTTCCGCTTGCTTTGCGCCGTGGGCCACGCGAGTGTTTTCGCATTAAACACTGAAACCTAAAATTGCAATGACTAGTTTTTTTTGCAGTCTCCGGTTGGTTGCGCAGAGGAGGCGTGACCTGCTTTGGACCAATCACAGCACCGAAGGTTGAAACCCCGCCCATTGGTGTTGCTGCTGCTAATCGCATATGGCAGGGGGTCTCCAAACTTATTTGTCAGGAGGCCACATAAGCTCTCACACAATGACAATGGCTTCGCGGCCCGGATTTGGCCTGTGGGTCGTAGTTTGCAGACCCCTGGCACACGACAACACAGGGTGTGCGTGGCATGAGCGACACATCAAAGGATACAATGAACCATCGGCCGCAACGCATGAAGTAGTTCTCCGATGGTCTCCTGCTTGTCCAAACTTGTTCCGGGTCTGGCCATTGCGGCCTCGTCTCTGCAGTGTGAGGGGGAACCATCGTTCACGGGACCATCGAGGGCCCGCATCTTGAGGCCGCTTCGAGGCCCGACGTAGAAAACATCGCGGCCTGCGAAGAAAAAAGTAGCAATAAAAACAGATATTTAGAAATCCAAATAGATTCTCCGACACACACAATGCCTGACCCACAATGCTCTGTTTTCGCAGTGCTGTGTAAACATTGTTTATTGCATCTGGTTACTACGAATAGTATTGGTCCGACAGATTTTTCGCCGGCATTGCAAAGGCAACTTCGGTTGGATGGTAATAAATATACAAAATAAAATCTCTAATTTTTAATGGTCTTTGCGTCGCAAGCAGGTATGTAAACGGGTGTGTGCGATTCTGCCCGTAATCGCACACAACGTGTTGTTTGCGAAAGACGGAAGCAAACTTTCAAGTTTGAATGTTGAACTTAACCTGTACAATCTCTGGGCGATCGGAAGTTGGCCGGACGTGACGTCAGTGAGGAGGAGAAAGCTGAGCGCGTCTGTCACGCGGCAAAGATCGAAGAGATGAGAGATTCTGCCGTAATAGTCGCTCGTGACCTTTCAACCCCCGCACTGAGGTCAAAACTATCAGCGTCACAATCACTGAGGATTGAAATAAAAACCGAGGGCGAAGACGTCGTGAATGGCGGGGATTTACTTTAACTCATGTCTTTCATCCTTCACCGGTCTCGCCATCAACAACACGCTAACATTGTAGCTTCGTAAGTCTTCCCGGCCTGCTTGCCCTGGGTTTACCTTTCACTAAAATTATTCTCCGACTCAGCTCAGCTCCGCCAACCATGAAAATGAACGAATGACGTCGGTGTGTTCACGTAATGCGCAGTGGGGCGTGACATCGTGCAGTGAGGCGTGAGGAAACGAAGCGTGCATCAATGACAGGCACTCGCTTCGATGCTACGAACAGATAAGGTGCAATATCGAGCGACGCTTTACTCGGACACGGAACACAGTCGCAAACCTGGATCGCGGGAGGAGCTGGATATGAAAGCATTGCATGTGCTCATGGCCTGTGACGTCAGCTGGACGCCAGATCCAAACACAAGCAATAAAATGCATCTCAGAACTGCCTGAAACGAAACGACACCAGTTTCACCAAAAAACACGATGGAGTGGGGGGATGACAGCTGCTGAGTAACTTACTTTGACAAGGCACACCAGGGACACGATCGCCCATCTTGCTCCTGGTCCTCCTGCCTTCAAGGCAGCCATCTCCAGAAAGGCCTAAGATCAAATAAACGAACGTGCAAATATCGCCCAGTGCGAGCAATCGTTTTTCGCTAACGCAGTCTGGGGGGGGACGAAAACCCCGGAAGAAGCGTTTACCATGTTTTTAAGGTTTGAGTCAAAATAATACATGTTGCAGTGTTTAAACAGCATCAGTAGCAACAATTAATTGCAAACGTCTCTAAACAAACACAAAAAAGCATTTGACCGCTTTCATCGCCAATCATGTCGTTTGAGAGAAAACTTATCATTTAAATGCACGCACAGCTCGCAACAACATTTTTGTGAAAGAACCTCAACGAAAACGCGTTTCTGTTTACATATTTCCTTTTATGACTAAGATTAATTAAAATTGAACAATGACGCATGTTACTGCTCACCATTTCATCGTCGGTCTGCGCTGTCACTAATCAGTACACCAAGCGCAATTTACAGTATATTTAAAAGTGAAAATGAAGACTGCTTAAGACTTAAATTTTCTATTACAAATCTGAATGGAAAATGCGGTCGAAAATGATCGATCAGGTAAGTAAGAACACAAACAACTTGTCAAAAAAGGTTCAAGTTTCCTGCATTTGACCGACCTGCGAAAACTCCACGACCATCAACGCCTGTTTGAGTTTATCAGCGAATCTATCACCTTCTGACAACGTGAAAAAGTCTTTTGTTTTTCTTAATCGGGCATTGATGTATGCAAAGAGATTGCAAGTCGAAGTGACTGAAACAAAACATTACATTTGTCATCATTAGAGAACTTCTGGCAGGTGAACTGTTGAAATACCAATGCATTATTCAGATTGTTACAGCTTCACCCATCCTCGTAAAGTATTACCTAACTCTGAGACGAATATAGAATTTTCATAATTCTTCGAAAATGCTTCATAAAGATAAGAAGCTGTCTTCGCTGTTCGCTCAATCTGCAACAAATTACGTTAAGCAAAAACATGACAAATTATTGAAAATAAGTTCCGATTGTGCCTAAATGTAGAGTTCATACGCGTAGATATTACCATGTTGTGTACATTGCCAGTCAACGCACCAAAACAAAACCTGTTTCTGTAGACAGCAGTGCTTTTACAAGTTAGCACCTTATGTCGGTACTTTGTTTATGAAGTTTACTTCTAGAAACCATACACCTCAAAGCGATAGTAAAACAAATAAAAAGCAAAAGAATTCCTTCCTTATTGTTGGTTCTTAAAAATAAGACGCATTCAAGTGTACCAACTGCATGATATTAAGATCTGATGAACAAAAGTATGCAGCATAAATTTGGTTTCATTAAAAATTTATATGTTGGATACCATCCTGTTGCTATTTTTAAACAGCTATCTCCACAATGATTTAGCAAAATTGTCCTTAAACACAACTTGCAGAGCTACCTATAATACTTTATGATCTTATGCAAGCTTCTCTTTTAGACATTTTTGTATGTGCCTACTCCACATTTTGCAAAACAAAATAAGTGGTCAGATTGTTGGCTGAGATACTGAATGCAATGGGCAAAATATTTATCACTAGTGAAACATCATACTTTTAGATAGTGTCAACTCTTTTTCATTATAAGAAAAAACCTGAATTTGTTTTTTTCACAGCATTTTTACAGATTTTATATACTGTGAAGCGTCAATCAATAACAATTCACAAAGCACTGAAACAGGGGTAAGAATCTTATTTACTACATCACAGGCCACTCATGTTGTGGAACATCGCTGGTGGGGCAAAACTTTCTCTTAAAATTTTAACCTTGTCTCCTTGATGAGAGAAAAATAAATATAATGAGAGAAAAATGTGAGGAGCAAGAAAGACTTCTTTTGACATACTGTTTGAATATTTGCTTATAGTGGAGTTTGTTTTATCATAATGCTGTATTCTAATAAAAGTAACAAAAAATCTTATACGAGCCATATTCAGGCCCACATGCTGCAGTTTTCCAACCCCACCACTAAAGGCATATGCACAAGGTAGCAATTGTTGAGAACATGAGGTGAAACAAATTTTGACATATGTCAGGATTCAAGTATATCCTGGCCGACTGAATTTGAAGTATCTGAGCCTGATTCAGCCGGTACATAAAAGCTAGAAACATTAAACTAACTTAAACCTTAAAAGAATATATTGGTTAGTCAAAAAATTAAAAAATAGTTTTCTTTGTTTGTTGGACTGCCTGCAAGTTTTATGTCAGAAAAAGGTTTGAAAATGCATGCAGGCAAGCATGATACCAACTATTAGTAAGTTATAAGGATCGGCTTAAAAGGACCAAAAACAAAAAATGGAATTAGGACAATGTATGTATTGGAAACCAATGCATTTGTAATAGACTGCTCACTGAGCCTTCTTGCTGGGCACAAACTGTTCACACAACATTTGCATGTGTCATGTGACCTACCACTTACACCTACTGCATTCAGTGCAATTTGCGAACCTGTATTTGAGTTGTTAAGTAAGTCAGTTGCACAGTTCATATTTGTCAAAGATTTTGACTGTTCTCTGCTACAAGTTGGTCTCATTACTATGGTGAAGAGTAGTGCTAGTGTGTAAATGGCTAATAAAGGTTGCCATTATGTGCTCTTGAGCAAAACACAAAGTCGAAGGATATTTTTACAGTCATCTCTCACATCCCCTGACTGCTTCATGTCTCAAGCAGCCACAGGTCTGAGTGACGCCTTCGCCCTCTTACAGGTCAGGGTGAATCAGATTCACCTAAACTTATGTGTTAGCAGAACAAGACAAACAAACAGTATATATATAACACAGAGGTGCAAAATTTTCTGTGAAAGGTGGTAGTGCGCAGAAATTTTTAGTAGTGCATACATATGACAAAACTTTTCCATACAGCATGATCATTCATATACATAAGTATAAAATGTAAAAAAATATGAAAAAACGTTTGCGCACTTCAAGTTTTCGGTCACGTGGCCCGAGTGCACAACCACATTTGTGCAGCCTTGATATAACATGTTCTAGAGCACAGGTTCCCAACCTGAGGACATGTAACCCTAGGGATGCATTTGCCGATCTGAATGGGAACACTAATTGTGCAGCTACCACAAATTAACTTTGAGACAAAAGAACAGAGTCTACCTTTATAGTTCTAAAAATCAGAAAGTTCTATTAAAAATTCAACGGATGTTTGTTAATTTACTCAGTCTTTTTGTCATCATAGATTTTAGGGGTACATGCTGATCTGTCAAAATGTTGATAGGGACAAAATGTTGATCAGAGAAAGGATGGGGACCCCTGTTCTAATGGAGGCATGTGTTCAAATTCCACTTCTGACACCATGTCGTGTTCAGAGGTGTTCAGCATACACAAGTTTTTTTGACATGCATATGCATGAAGCAACTGACGCTCACTGACACCACATGGAACAGAACATTGGTTTTGACTCATTGACTGACAGTGCATGCAGGCAATCCCATTGTGAAGCACAAGCACTGATTGGTAGGCATGCACAGTGATTACTCAATAGTACAGAAAGAGTACGTTAAAAACCCTGATCAAAAATGTGTTGGTTATTTCTATGCTGCAAATAGTTCATGGGTATGAACAAAAAGGTGACTCAGAGCCAAAATAGTGGTTTTCCCCAAACAGTTAAGTGGTTCCACTCAGTTGCAACGACAATCCAGGAAGGGCAATTTAATGCAGTTGCACCACACCTAATAATGCATCCCCTGAAAGCATGCCCTTTAAAAAATGGAGGACCTTTGATGCTTTCTTTCTCAGTAATAAACATCGGGCCTGGATCTGCCACTGATCAGTTGTGTTGAGAAAATTCAACAAGACACAGAGGCTTCTATCAATATGATTTTTGCTGAACTGAAAGCACCACAAAAAATAGTTAAACGTAATCGAAATCAATAAAGTAATGTGACCAAAACGTTTAATTCCACTCCGGACAGGAATGCCCGCCAGTTGCCAACCACAGAAACTTCACCAAGTTTTCACTGTTGCATACTTTAGATATGTTGTCTGAAGCATATTTATAATAAAATTTCATTACATTAGCATTGCAAATTTGTGGCTCATTACCCAGATAAGAAACTCACGCAGGTTATAATTAAAACTTCTGCCCAAACCACTATACACAGGCACAAACCACGCTGTTTTAAATGATCATAAGTAACCAACAATTCCCACATAATCATAAATTCTACAACAATCAACCTCAGCAGCATAAAGATATGTGGGAAATAATATGGTTGAACAAAAAATCTAAATAATATTTTTTATAGTAATAGCGCCCGAGTCTGATGGACTAACCTGTTCAACTGTTTGTGGGTTTTCTGAAATAAAATCAACATAAGCAATTTGAGCATTTCTGATCTTCGTCAACATTTTGTTGGTGGTACTTCGAAACAGCTGTAACAGTTTACTTGGGTTCTCAGCCATTTTGATATAAAATGGCAGCAATAATCTATGATTGCTACGTCAGCATCAGTTTCACAATTTTTCTCAAACCAGCCTGTATAACACAAATAGGTTGCTTTGGTACAGATTCATTGAATAGTAAGTTACTAGGATAAAACAATGTGCAAAATCTGCCATCAATCATCATCAGTTACATGACTCAGGGTTTCCTTTATGAAGCATAGACACTACATTCAAATTTCATACAAACACTTCAACAGCCATTTATTCAAAATTACCAAAAAAGCATCATAACTTATGTGAATAAAATCTCTTCAACAAGATATTTCAGATGATGTATTACACATGTCAATAGCACTGTTGCAACCTCTCCGGTGGTGTTGCGTTGATTGTGTGATTCACCACAAACGGGATGTGCATGAAGAACAACACCATAAATATATGTGGCGCGAGCAAGCAATAAAAGAGTGATCGTGGTGTGGAAGCTCTGCCGATATTAACGTGTGAACAATTGAACATAACGACTAGCGTATGCGAAGAGAGATTACGGCGCATGATCTCTATTGCTGCTTGCTGCCACAGTGCAAAGCTTTGCGTGCAAGCCACTCGGGATATTCGATCGCAACAAAATGGTGTTGTGACCAGGATGTGAAGGTCGTGCGGAGTTCAGCCTTCACACAAAGAACGTGTGATCGGTGCGGCTCGTTGTAAAAAGGAGGGGATGTTGTTGCAACCTCTCCGGTGGTGTTGCGTTGATTGTGTGATTCACCACGAACGGGATGTGCGTGAAGAACAACACCATACATATATATGGCACGAACAAGCAATAATAGAGTGATCGTGGCGTGTAATCTCTGATGATACGAGCGTGTGAACGTTTGAACGTAACAACTAGCATACGCGGAGAGTGATCATGGCATGTGAACTCTATTGTTGCTTGTTCACGCCACATATATGTATGGTGTTGTTCTTCACACACATCCCGTTTGTGGTGAATCACACAATCAACACAACACCACCGGAGAGGTTGCAACAGCACCTGTACATATCAAGTCACTAGAGTTCAAAAATTTGGTTATGCATGATTGATTTTGAGTACCACCCATTTTCTTTACCCTCAAACTGGGGTAAGTGCATGGATTTTTGCGATTTTTCTTCATGTGTGAGGAAAAGATACACGAGGCAACCTATTTTCAAAATGTCATAACAATTAAAGGAATACAATGAGAATAACTTGGATTTGAAATTAAGTGATGATTTTCATGGTATTTGTTCTGCATCGTTGACCTTAACATGTGCCCTTTTTGTACAGTCCCGAACTTCAAACTTTAACCAATTTTCAAAAAAAATTTTTTTCTGAAATAAGCATAAGTTATTTTTGAATATTAAAATTGAGCAAAGTCTGAGATATTGGGTGACAAAGACCAGTTGACATGGAATGACCCATTGATGATTTGAGTAATCAAACCAAAACACTGGTTGGCTATTTAACTCAATGTTGCTAAGTCACATTGAGCTGAAAATATTTATTACGATTACAGAATGGTTAGTGAAGTCATGGTTTGACAACAATACTGCACATAGTGGTGGGTCATTCCATTATAATTAGGGCAACCAATTTTTTGAGCAAAAAACTTAAAATTTTAATTTTATAATTTACGAATTTTGACTTTATTTTGACCTATAACGTTTCTGCGTTTGCAACTGCAAAATAATTCAGCCTTAGGTGTTGAGGTTAACCCAGAATAATTTTTATGCACTCTGCTTCAAAATTTGAAAAAATTTGCTTGTTTAACTTTGGGGATGGTACTGTATGTTGATATATAGCCCACATTAATAACGACAGTAGAGTCAATCCTGAGAACATCATAAAGCTGAAAAACTATATGCATAATGGATTGAGCATTTACTAAAAGAATTACTGCAAGACCACATGCCTTGCCTACCACGCCTATCCTACATAATATTAAATCGTTCAGTAGTGGGCAAAACAACATTATTACGTAAGAAATCGCAACAAGCCCATTATTATTACAGAATTGCAACTAAACTTGCAAAAGCATATCACTATCTGTTGTTGCAGTTTCACTAAAATATCGACAAAGAGAAAAAACTACGCTGCAAGACAATTTTGACCTAATGATAAATTCTGACCTAATGATAGATTTTGACTTTTTTTTACCTAATAACTTAAGATTCCCTCATGGTATGAGCATGAAATTTGGTTTGTGACCGTTTCATAAACTTTAGAAACGGCAAAAAAATTTTGACTCCATTAACTTTTGGTTGCCCTTTATAATTCAACAATTTTTTTGCAATTTTGTGACCCATAATCTTAGATTTTCACTATTTTCAGATATGTTATTCACTGAAAAAAATCTTTAAGGCATGTTTAAAGTTTTGGTCACCACTAGGTGGCACAGAGTGCTCTAAAAAACAAAATACTGTTTCTTTTGATCTACTGATGGTAGGGATGTGATCAAAGGGTCTATTCCACCACTTTAGGATATGCTGATTTCAAGTATGCTATTTTTTGTGTAATTATCAGAAAAAAAATTCTAGCGACTTTAAAAAGAATTTAGTAGCCATATAAACATGTCCAAAAACCTGTGTTTGCAACAGCTTTTCAAAAAAATATTTTTGTGATGAAGTATGAATAGTCAATTATTCAAAAAACTTAAAACCTGAGATGTGTTTTTTAAACAAACTTTTAAATCTTAGATTGAATGAAACTATGCTTTTTGCTATTGATAGTTTCACCCTCCACTAACTTACATCTGTCAGTGATAAGATTTCTTAATCACACAGCTTGGTAAAGTGATGATAATCTCTATGCAGTAGACAATCTGCTAATTGCAAAGTTTATTTGCATAATTTTATAGGCAAAACATGATCAAATATATTGTTCTTAATTAAAGCACATTGAAAAGGCATAGTTTAGCCATTTAGAAAAACAACACCTTGCTTTACTAACAAGGAAACTTTCCAATGCTGGTTGAGCAAATCTCTGATGCATTTTAAGACAATGGCCTTTGTTTAGCACAACAACAGATGTTTTGAGATCATTCTGTTACTGAACTAGAATACAGTACTGTGCGAAGTAATTGGGACAAGACACTTTTTGTTGTGTTTTTGGAAACTTTCATCAAATTACTGGCAGTAAGTCCAAAATTACTGCTGAAATGCTGTCTCTCAATAGCTTGTCATACAGTATATTGTGAATCATCACCATAATTTCATCACAATCACAATTCATACTAATTTTTATGTCCGAACTAAATTACTTGTGCAGCAGAGTTGGAGCCTTGCAGGGCAGAGCTGAATATTTTACAGTAGAATTGTTCATAATTTACAGCAGTTTTTGTCATTGCTGCAAGTATTAAAAAAAGCTTTTGCCATGGATGTTACACCGAGAAAACGAGCTCAAGTTGTTGCGTTAAGAAAGCATAGCAAACTAACCATCAGAACAATTGGAGAATGATTGGGTTTAGCACAATCAACATTAGGGAGAATAGCAAAGATGGCAGAAAGTGATAATGATGTCCACATCACCGTTGAGGAAGATGTTGAAAAAAAGGAAGACAACTACAAGTGCTGATAAAATGATTCAGGATCTATGTTAAAGCACCCTGGAAAACCAGTAGGGAGTTCCACAGTGATCAAGCTGTGTCAGGGGTAATAACTTATCCATCAACTGTCCGAAAAAGACTCCTCAATGCTGGGAGGATCGCAAGAAAACCCAGGAAGAAGCAATTGTTGACTCCCGCTATGATGAGAAAACGACTTCAGTGGGCTAAAAAATATAAAGATTGGGGTGCAGAGCTGTGGAAAAGAGTTGTATTCTCCGATGAATCTCACTTTGAAGTGCATGGTCATCGATTTCAGTATATTAGAAGAAGTATTGGTGAGCCAATCAGAAAAGCACATATTCAACAAGCAACTAAACATCCTCCCAAGATGATGTTCTGCAGATTTTTTTCAGCTTCAGGACCTGGCAGACTGGTCCCCACCGAAGATGAATTCGGATAAATATAAGGACATTTTTACTAAATATTTGATGCCCAGGCTGTCAGGAATAAATGTGCTGGATTGGCCTGGAAATTCTACAGACCTTAACCCTATTGAAAATCTGTGGGCAATAGTCTAGCGGAAACTTTCTAAGCACAACTGCTCCACAAAAACTTCGCTTATTGAAGCCATGGCCCATAACAAGCATCTGGTATCATGATGAAGAACTAAAGAAGATGTGCTCCAGCCTCATTCAACCAATGCCAAAAAGGATTTCAACGGTCATAAAATCAAAAGGAGGACACATCAGATACTAATTTTGTACTGCACAGTTAATTATTGCTTACAAAGCTGCTGTTATTACAACTAAAACCGAATCATTTTCCTCAATTGAGATTTTTTGCATGTTATTGGAGCTGTCCCATTTAATTCGCACAGTACTATAGGTTAGCTCAAATCAGATTTAGTCCTGCAGCAATTGAACTGTTTAGAAAAGGTTAGCAAATTTAACAACAATGAAGTATAAGTCAGCTATGTTTTTTGTATTTCAAATTTTGCTGTTAGTTATTGCACTATAGGCTTCACATCTTCTCCTAGTTATTATATGAAAATGAAAGATTGCTTGATTGGAAAAAGAACTGGAAACAAGTGTCATTTAAAGTGGTATAGCCAGGAGCTTGGTTTGAAAGCTTTTTAACTGGGTTTACTGCAGAGGAGATGGGCATGGTGAAATGGAGGGCTCAAGTTAATGTTAAGGATGATGATTCATCATTGATAAATATTTGCTTTCATTACTACTGTTGCTTGCTGAAAGGGTACTTCAGAACTTCTGGTTGAAGCTGTAGCTTATTTTTGGCATTCATGACTTAGTTAAAGAAGGCAAAGATCAAGAGAAGTGAATAATCCATTTATAGATCTATGTTAGAATCAGATGGTAGTGAGATGTAGACTGTGATGATGCAAAAGAAATAGAAAACAAAAAAAATTTAAATTCGGCATTGGAATTGCTTATCCAATTTCCCTTGAAACATTACTGCAAACCACACAGTGTGACAAAAGATTGTGGAGAAAAAGCTTGATGTTCTTACAAAAGATCTTTGTGATAACTTTTCAATGTGCCAGAACATATACCATAGAACTATCAATCAGTTCCTGTTCTACTACAACAGACCAATACAGTGTTTGTGACCATGATCTGAATGAGACAATGGCTGCATTAAAAGTATGATTTAACACTATAAGCCCTTAAAAAAAACCTTAAAAATTAGTCTACCTGCAAGGACAAGTGTGGTCATTTTTGGCCTTTCATGTGTAAAACCGTTTATGAACGTTTTCTTTCAAAGTACACTTTGAATGTTGCATTGTAAAAAGCCAGTCAATCATACTTGCATGTTTTTGTAAAGAGAAAAAACAGCCAGGTGAAAAACTAGCCTATACAGAAAGTGAAAATTATTATCAAAACATTTTATTAGAACTCAGTCAGCACAATCTTTGCATGTCGCAATAGTTGTGTTGCAACCTCTCCGGTGGTGTTGTGTTGATTGTGTGATTCACCACGAATGGGATATGCGTGAAGAACAACACCATTATATATGTAGCGCGAGCAAGCAATAGTAAGAGAGATTGCGAGCATGATCTCTATTGTTGCTTGCTGCCATGGTGCGAAGCTTTGCGCACGTGCCGCTCAGGATTTTCGATCGCAACAAAATGGTGCTGTGACCAGGATGTGAAGGTCGTGCGGAGTTCAGCCTTCACACAAAGAACGTGAGATCAGTGTGGTTTGTTGTAAAAAGGAGGGGATGTTGTTGCAGCCTCTCCGGTGGTGTTGTGTTGATTGTGTGATTCACCACACACGGGATGTGCGTGAAGAATAATACCATTATATATGTGACGCGAGCAAGCAATAGTAAGAGAGATTGCGAGCATGATCTCTATTGTTGCTTGCTGCCACAGTGCGAAGCTTTGCGTACATGCCGCTCGGGATTTCCGATCGCAACAGTTGCTTTACCAAATGCATGTTACTGTTTTCCACAACAGATCTTGCAGTTTTGGCAGAAGCTGGATTTATTTTTGCACGACAGAATCTAATTGGTGATTTTTTTCCTAGCGTAGGTGTGATTCAACGCTGATTGCAGTGCTGAATGTCTTGGGCCACCAATGTGGGTAGGATGTTACACAGCCCGTGGCATCTTTTGGCTTGCAAAGCTTTTTTTTACAAACACCGTCTTGGTCAGCTGTAGCAGAACTGGAACTGATTTTAATTTATTTGTTTGTGAGCAGACACAAAGTCCATTGTATGAACACACACACTCTGCAGAACGTAGGTTGATAAAAACAGACAAAACAGCACGTAGTACAAGGCATTGAAGCCGCCGGAGTCACAGGGTTACAGACACTTTTTGCAACTGCATTGAAGACAGAACCATAGGGTTACAGACACGTTCTTAACACTAAAGTTAGCTAACATGTAACACTTGTTACAAAACTACTGTGGGGTATTCCTAAATTGGTCAAGCCTAGGTAAAATCCGGAAGCATAGTGTCATGTGGCATGACACGCCATCAATCAAACGGATACAGCAAAGTTCAATCACTCATTCACAGAGTAAAATGCAATTATAGTCTTCAAAGAATAGGGACGAATACAAACAATCTGACTGCATCGAAGCATGTAACTATATGTTGTTAGATTTTGATTGATACTTCTATGGTATCAGTTCTGGCATACACTGAAAAGTTATTACCAAGCTTTTTTACAAGAGCATCAAACTTTTTCTCCAATCTTTTGGCACACTGTGTGGTTTGCAATAATGTGTCAAAGAGTTTGACTAAGCATGAGCATCGAGCTTTGAATTTGGCATTTCCAAAGACAAATTCAAAGTTTTTTAAAAATTTTTCTATTTCTTCGGAATCTTCACAGTCAACATCTCACTACAGTTCTGATGCTGACATAGTGCTATAACTGGATCTCGTAACATTTCATCATATCTGTCCTTTTGGTTTCCTAGTTTCTTTCAGCAAAAGAAACACAGATTTGGTGCAAGAACAATGGATGGAAATTGTTTTTGCAATGCTCAGCAACATCTAATGAAATTTCATCACTTATCTTAGTCCTAGCTTTCTTGAGTCAGGAATACCAAAAATGTTGCTACAGCTTTATGGCACCAATGCCATTCATGCATAAATTGCGTCATCCAAACGAAATGGTATCCTTGTGATCGCTTCATTTTGTTGCAATCGGAAAGCACGAACGACCAGTGTGCAAAGCTTCACACTGTAGCAGCAAGCAACAAGATTGAGATCACTCTAACTTGTTCATGCCACTTAGATATGAGTGTTGTTCTTAGCACAAATCCCATTCACGGTGATTTTTTTTCAGTGAGACATTTCAGTCATTTTTTTGCTGAGATTTTAGTCAGTTGTATTAAAACTCACCAGGCAGTGTTCCCAATCATTAGCTTATAATTTCAGACATTCTGACCAAAATGACTAATTTTTTTCCATTCATTTCAAAAACATTTCACTCTGTGACAAAAAAAAAATCAGGCATGATCAAACGCACATTTAACATGATAATGCCAACCAACCAGTTGCAACACTTCATTTGGTTTTCAGCAATCACACAACAATAAGCTTTACCAACTATTGTGAACTTTTAGCCTCCTGAAATACTTATGATCAGCACAATTTAAAAGGAAATTTAGTTGCTTGTGAGCAGACCCGAAGTCCATAGTATAAACATACACACTCTGCACAACGCAGGTCGATAAAAACAGACAAAACAGAACATTTTACAAGGCATTGGAGCTGGCAGAATCACAGAGTTACAGACATTTTTGCAACTGCGTTGAAGACAGAAACATACGGATACAGACACATTCTTAACAGTATTGTTAGCTACAACATATAGCACTTGTTACAACACTGCTGCAGAGTTGAGTAGGGTGCCAATATTCCTAAATTGGTCAAGTCCAGGTAAAATGCGAATGCGTTGACATGACACGTCATCAATCAAACAGACACTGCAATGTTTGGACACTCATTCACAAAGTAAAATGTGATTGTAGTGTTCAAATAACCACAATGTTGGAAGCTGTTTGATGACTCATTCAAGAATCAACTATCCACAAACTGACTGCACAAAATTTTGCAATCAAGGATTCAAGGAGATCAAATTAGTGGACACATTCATATTGCAGAGTAGCTGGCTGGAGCATACGTTGTGAGTTACTGGTAAAAGGTATGTTATATTACTTGCATTCAACTCCCTACATACAAGTTTTCACACCGACTAAGATGCTGTAGTAAAGATTTTGAATTCAGGACAACAGCTAAGCAAGACATCAATGGAAGAATGAATGCGACCAAAACCGCAAGCATTATCTGTGGTGGTAGAAAATGTTAACACCTTTGGCTGCCGGCTGTTTTTTCCTTCAAGCCCCGCATGACATGGGCCACCCAGTAAAGCTATCATTTTGCAAATCCATAACTCCTTCACCAAACAGTGTTACCAACTCTTCTTACAACAAATATACTAAATCTAGTCTAAAAATATACCAAATTTATATCTGTAACAAAAACGTACAATTTTGTGCTATTTTTTCAATGTCATTTTATTGTTTCACGTGGATGATTGATATTTGCGTTGAGCAGTGCCATCATAGAGATGCTGCAAGCTCAATTTCTACCTTCTTAACTTTAGCAGCCACAGATTTATTAACCACTAGAAAATTGATCCTTCTAATTCAACACAGTTAGTACATTTTAATTTCTTTTGTGGTCCAGAATATTATTATGTTCTATAATAGCTAGCGATTTTCTTTTCATTTTTCACAGTAGCAGAAGGGATACACAGCACCAGCTGAATACTGCTTTGCAAGCCACGCCAGCTCTATCAGTCACTCTTTGCTATATCTGCTACTCTCGTACGTAGCTTTCCCACATTTAAATGCATTGTCTGACTAAAAGCACGTACCTAGAGCTAAGTTCAGTTTTTTCTGAATATCCCAGCTCTCTTCCCATCTCCAGTTTTCGCTTACTCAAGGTGCTTGCTTATTCCCATGGATGTTAAGCAAAATCACTAAGCTTTTTTATATGGCTTCAACACCACTATTGATTTGCGTTTTCGCTGTGTAATAAACCAAATAAACTATTTTAAAATCTCAGCTAAACCCTCCGACAAAAATATACCAAATCAAAATTTTATATACCAAGCACTTTGAAAATATACCAAACTTTTCAAATTTGGTATATATATATACCAGTTGGCAACCCTCCTTACCCTGCACCAGTGGCAGTGTTGCCACTCTGTTGTTATGGAAAAGTACTAGATTTCATTATAAAAAAACACTAGTTTCACAAAAAAACTCTAGATTCAAAAGGAAACTTACACACAGTGAAAATCTCCCAGAAAATGTGTTGCAATGCCAAGTAGCAATACACATGCTTCAAGTACTTCTGCCACTATTACTCCAGAAGCCATCCCTCAAATCAAAAAACAGAGAACATGTCAAATACCTGAACAAAAGAATGGAATGGTGGAAACACGGACAGCTAGAAGAACTGATCTCAGAGTGTGAAGCCATTCAAAAAAGATTCAAAAGATCAGTCAAAACCAAAAAACAATCAGACCAGAAAGCTTTCTATAGACTAATGTTACAAGGACAGGTAAAAAAGGCGCTTAAAATTGTGAATCATGCCAATGACATTGATGGAAAACATGACATCACTGCAGACATCAAAAAGAAGCTCAAAGAAAAGCACCCAAAAGCGGCGGAACTAAAACAATCTGCCATTATTGATAAGCTTGAAACCAAAACAGAGAGAGTCATCTTTGAAAGCATAACTCAAGATGACATTACATCCAATACTATAAACTCATCGGGGTCTGGAGGACCAACACAGATTGACATGGATACCTGGAGAGAAATGATTTGTTCAAAATCATATGGTACCCACTCAAAAATGCTAGCTGATGAAATCGCCATCCTGGCCAAGCGTCTCGCAACGGAAACCATTCCACACGATTGCATATCAACACTCCTCGCATGCAGACTGCCCGACTGGTTCCACTAAAAAAAAAAGATAACGGCATTAGGCCAGTAGGTGTTGGTGAATGCTTACGACAAATCATTGGCAAAACAATCACAGGACTGCTGAAGACATCATACATGCAGTGGGAACACTGCAGACATGTGCAGGACTGGAATCGGGCATAGAAGCAGCAATACATGCTGTAAGGAAAAGTTTTGAAGAGGAAAACAATGAATGTCTACTGCTAGTGGACGCAGACAATGCCTTTAACAAACTCAACAGAAAAGACAGTCTAGAAAACATCAAAAGACTGTGTCCCCCCATGTACACATATCTACACAACAGTTACAACACACCCGTCGTGCTCTATCTGGAAAATGGTGACCACATACTGTCACAGGAGGGTGTGACGCAAGGGACAATGCAGCTATGGCAATGTCAGCTTTATCCACACGACCACTGATACAAGCATTGAGCAACGAAACTGCAGATGCTGAAGTGAAACAGGTATGGTATGCAGATGATAGCTCTGCAGTCGGATCACTGGCAGGAGTGAAAAAATGGTGGGATAGCCACAGGCCAATGGACCAGACTTTCGGTACTCGAAAGTTTTTGACTCCGGTTCCGGGTCCGAAGGAAAAACATAGAATCCTGCCGGAGTCGATCCCAGTTATCCGGATCCGGTCCCACCTCTGCCACTGACCATTGACCAATGGTACTTTTCAGCACATAGTCACGGGCTATTGATTTTTCACGCGGGAGATAATTCTTTGCACAAGTATGTACTTTCCACGATGGGTGTAAGCAAGGAATCGATCAGCAAATTATTAATAGGCAATCGATTTCACGTAAAATTACGCATCCTCAGTCCTGAAAATTGCAAGCAAAGCTTACGGGTGAAAAGTTGAAAGGCTGAAGTAACAGCAGAGAAAAAATACAAACTCAAGACTACAATCAAAATTTAATAACACAAGCTCATAAATCATAACATCTTAACAAACTGACTGACGTCAAGAATACTAGTTTCACAAAAATGTAGCACAGCACGACTAGAATGACAAAACAGAAAATTTTCACCAATCTTGATCATCACTGAAGCTAAAAATGCTCATTTCTTTGTGTGCAAACGAACTGGTTTTGTCCATCAGAAACTCAGAGATGTGTAAAAAAGACTGTGACTCGAGTCTCGATTCATTGATTGTGACTCAAGTCAAGTCATTTTGTGAAAAAAGTAACTCGACTCGAGGCGAGTCACCATCTTTTTCAACGTGACTCGAGACGAGTCCGAGTCACCAAACATCACGCTATTACTGTTTAATGCCACCATCTCTCTCACCCTAAGATTATTGCATTTCTGATAACAAGATCCAGTTGGACCAAAATTTAAGTTTCAACAGTTGTGAAAATATACATGTTCATGCGCTTTTGTGATTCAAATCACGAAATAACACGAATGCAGCAAGGGAAAATACAATCACATCAAAGTTTACAAATTGACTTCATGTTGATGAAAATATAAATGCAACAAGAATTTCAGGTTTCACAGTTTAACCCTTTTAATCGTGTTCTAACATGTGAAATCACAAAGGGTTGGCGAAAGACCACTTGAGTGAAGTTCTCAGCCAACCCTGTTGCTAGCACAAATCATATTTTAGTTGAAAACGTTATACAAGTAGTAAAAAAATAATAAAAAGCATCAAATCAATGTCAGGTCAAACAAGAAAAAGGACAAAAACAGAAAACAGTGGAGAAAAGCATGCCCATGTACAGAGGGTGGGGTGAGCTACTGCAGAGGTAGATAGTTTCTTTACTGCAGAGGGTAGAGCTACCGCAGAGGTAGATAGGTAGACTGTTTAAACACAACAATAGTTCCCATATGCAAAAACAAGAATGGGAATATGTCTGACACTTCAAATTACAGACCAGTCGCAGTAGCCACAGTGGTGTCAAAGCTGCTTGAGCACGTCATTTTATCTAGCATCTCTCCTTTCCTTGGTACCACAGACAATCAGTTTGGTTTTAGGGCTGGTCATAGTAGTGATCAATGTACATTTTTGTTAAAGCAAACTGCCTCATACTTTGTAACCCATGGTTCATCTGTGCATGCTGTGTTTTTAGTTGCCTCGAAAGCATTCGATCGAGTACTACACATGAAATTATTTGCTAAACTAATTCAGAGAAAGGTGCCAATGTGTTTTGTGCGCCTACTGAAACATTGGTACAAAGAACAAACGATGCAAATAAAGTGGGGCAAGCATTTTTCTGAACTGTTTCATGTGTCTAATGGGGTT
>Ga0210059_1001732_pt1 | contig 33288 bp, 21 predicted proteins | sample Ectturendosymbi2_FD_188042 | JGI IMG/M metagenome (GOLD analysis project Ga0210059, IMG submission 188042) | Ecteinascidia turbinata endosymbiont from Florida, USA - Sample 2 (SPAdes) (version 2) | ecosystem: Host-associated > Tunicates > Ascidians > Unclassified | place: Key West, Florida... | reverse complement strand
CTGCGAACCTTCGGCCGGAGGGATGCGTTGTCGGTTAAAGGAGGGAGTGATGTAATGGTACAAGTACCATCACATGCAATCCCGGGTACCACAAATGAGAGATAAGGATCTCTGGAAAGTATATAAGAACAACGCACCCTAATAGCAGTAGAGTGATCGCGGCGCGTGATCTCTATTGCTACTCAACATCGGTTTTATGCTGCGTGCGACCAGGAAGGAACGAAAATCAGCTCTGAAAAGATTGAGGTGTTATGTACTCGCCCAAGGCAGTGTTTCCTGCAAGTGAGCACAAATACACTGCAGCAGGTGGAGACGTTCAAGTACCTTGGGATGGTATTCACGAGTGATGAAAGTCAGAACAAAGGGGTTGATACACGGATTGGTGAAGCAAACGCAGTTCTGCGTGACCTTTATTGCTCCGTGGTGACGTAACAGTGGTTTTCAAGCAACGCAAACTTTTCAGTTTTTAAATCGGTCTTTGTTCCGATCCTCATCTATGATCATGAATCTTAGGTGAAAAATAAACGGCAGAGATGGGATATTTGCGAAGAGTTCTCGGTGTGACACTTCGTGACAAAGAGCACAGGTCTGAAATCCGTAAAGCCCGGCATGTCGAGCCACTTCTCCGAATCGAGAATCGATAGATCCCAGCTATGTTGCTTCGACCATGTGTCCAAAATGTCCCAGGAAAGAACGGCGAACTAAGTCCTTCAGGCTACAGTCTACAACCACGGGAAAGCGACCCAAAGTTTGTCCAAGGAGCAGGTGGCGTGACTACATCTCCGGCCTTGCTTGGTCTCGTCTTGGTGTGGAGCCAGCAGAACTATCTGAGATTTCTGTTGATAGCGAGGTAGTTTGAGTCCTCCTCCTAGGGCTGCAGCCTCCGCGACTCTCCCCAGAGCAGGGGTCACCAGGGGTCACCGACCTTTTTGAAACTGCGAGCTACTTCTTGTGTACCGATTAAATCGAAGGGCAACTAGTTTGATGCAAACCTCTGAAATACAAATTAAGCTCAATTTACCATTAGTTATTTTGGTATTGATATTCGTTAATGTGAAGACATTGATCATTTTAGAACAGGAGCGGGCGACTTACATGGTCCTTGCGGCCGAAGTGGTGCCCGCGGCCACCACGTTGGTGACCCCTGCCCTAGAGGCAAAGCGGGCACGAAAATGAGAAAATGAATGAATGCGCAGACCTACATTGAACCATTCTATTTATGAAATTGTCTTCAGTTGTTTGGCAAAAGTGAATGTCGTATTCAAATAATTAAGCATATTTGGACGGACATTTGCGTTTTTGTAAAAATGAGTTAAAAGTTTCAGACATAGAAGGGAAAATGGTGTTGACACCCTAAAGCTCCACAACGACACCCTTTCAAAAACCTTAAAAAAACACTGGCTTATGTGATGGAAACATCCCATGTCGAGAATCGCAATACTTCGGGGCGATCGCATGGCAATGAGTAGCGTAACGGAGTGGAAGACCTCTTGGAGAACTACTTGATGTAAAATGAAAAGCAATGACGTGATCATTTGGCTTGTCAATAGATTTCGAGGTTTAGATTTCAAAAAGGCTTTGCTATGATGACGCACTGCATGTGCAAAGAAGAGAACAGAGTCTTTGAGTGTCATTCGTTCAAAATGTTTAATGCTTCCAGGGGCAGATCCAGCCGGTAGGTTTAGGGGGGCGATTTCAGTAAAATTAGTTAGTCTATTATCATTACGGGTTCACTACTGCAAGAGAGATGGAGTATACTTCACAACACTGCTGTGATAAAAAAATGGACGGCAAAATGGCCTTGTATCGCGAATGCTGTTTTCCGAATTGTGCAAAAGCATGGTGAATAAAGTTACTCTCGCAGGCTTTAGGGGGGCGATCACCCCTCACTGGATCCTCCCCTGAATGTTTGTGGGTTTATTACTCGAAGTGGATGTGTTTAAATGAAGACCGATTTTTTTTAGTTTCCTCAACGCCTCCCTTTCTGACTCTTGTTTCAAAGTGCACTTTCTTAGGTGAAAACAATATGAGGTAAACCTGCAAAAAATTTTGAGTTGAAACAACGAGTATTAAAGATAGCTGCAACTCGGACAGCGGGCAGGCCTGCAACAACGGTTCGCGACTGGACATTGACCAGTGTCCCTGCATTCCAAAAACATCGTATTTTATTGAAAATTGGTAGAACGTCAGCTTTTACTTTATCTGAGGTTTAGATGTAAGTGCACGCCAGAAATTGATGACCTTTCCACATAGCCTTTTTCGATATTTCCGAAAAAATTGCAGCAAAAATCTGTTGCCTGAAACGATGTTGTGATTTTGCGCATAAGCTTGAAATTAATCAACTGAGGATGACATGTAATGAGAGGGTTGTTGTTTGTTAAAGGAATTGCATTCCACTGGACTCCAAGTCGCTAAATCAGCAATAGATTACAACTACGCGGAGAAGGGTAAAAAGTACATGTTAGTAATTTCCGTAAAAATTGATCTTACATAAAAATGGCACTACTTGCTGAAATATCATAGTTCTTATAAGGTTATATGTCTTCACTGTCTCAAATACAGGGAATGGTATCCTACATGCTACAATGTGTGGAAGTCTTGCGACTTGCTACCACGTCCGTTGCGTGTTGATGCTTTTTACTACCTATAACCTACGCATACCAATGCATAGCTTTGCAAGTTAGAGCTTGCAGGAAATCTGCAGGTTGAAGGCGAATTATGTCACGCGATGGCGCCCGCGGTCTTGTTACCGCCTTGGTGTGGAGTCAGGAGAACTATCAGCGATTGAGAAAAACTGAAGCGAAATCGATTTCGTAGAAAAACAATTTGCGATCAGATTCGGCTCCGCTACCCTTGTGGTGTCTTGATGCTGAAACTGTGATGTATTTCGAATCTATCTAAGGCTGCTTTTCCCGCGACCCTCGCTAGAGGAGAAACAGCCATTAAAGTGAATGAATGCCGTCCGCTGGCCAGCAGCCCTTCCGACATTTTTCAACCGCAAAACTTGTAGGCAAATACACAATACACTGCCAGGGTTTGAAGCAGACTCGTAACCAGCTTGGCGGCTTGGGACATAAAGGGGGTGCGAAGAGTTTTCTGAGAGGGACCCAAATTTTTTAAACTATGTCCAACACATTTTTCCATGGGCGGCGAATCACCCCTGTCCCCTCCCCCAGTTACGGGCTTGTTTTGAAGCAGAAATCTCCTTTAAGATGCTTTGCGAACTCATATCCGTTCTCAGCACTTCAAACCACAACAGGAAATGTTAAGTAGCAAGAAACCACCGTCGCTCCTTCACAGAAGCGTAATCCAGGCTTTGACGGGATGTATACAACACAATCTCAATAACAAAGCTGTAGGTCGTTTGAATAGTGCTCTCGAGCTGCGCTTTGGACGCCACTGCACTGGGCGTTTGTGAGCTTTTTGTTTGTTAAACGTTTGTTTCCCCTTTTCTTCACTTTTGCTGCTTTTAATGACATCCAGTGACATTGCTGCCAGAAAAAAGAAGAAACCACCTCTTCTTCGTTTGTTGAACGATAGATTTTAAGCATTGGTTAGTGTAGTAGAAAAAATTCGCTTGTAGCGATGATGGGACATGACATCGCGTGGCTTTGTTCGTGTTACAGAAGGTTCAGGTTAAATCCTGAAGTAACACCGGCAGCTTCTTGCTGTTCTGATTGACTGGTAGAAACAGCTTGATCAAGTTTTGGCCAAACTGAGACAACTGCCATCACAAGCTTTTTATTGTAAGCTGAAGTGCCACGGTATATGCTACGAATGCTTTTCAAAGGTATGATGTTCTGGGGCTGATTTGTAAGCACATGGTGCATTTAATGCTTGATTCTCATTTCCAATATCAGTATATTTTCCAGTATTGATGAAAATATTTCAATTTCATCATCAACAGCGTTGGTTTCATACCAGCGGTACTAATGCGCTTTTCAGGACCATGCACCGTTCCAAACGCTTGTCATTTCCTAGCAGGTAGTTGGTTAATCCTACGCGATAATGGCGCCAGCGCCTTTGTGACGCCACATCCCGTCCCGGTCAAATTATCCGCTGTGTAATTATCGGAAGGTTATTTGTATTATTCTACCACATGCTGCTCGCTCACATGCGGTGAGCCTTCGTGAAGATAAGCTCCAATAAATCGTTAGTCGAGAAAAGGACAGTAATAGCAGTGGATGCAGTGTTTTTTGTTGACAATGCAGATGAACTCTCACTGAAGCTTGCTCACAGTGCTCAAATAGTCGTGCAATGGCAGGGGTGAAGTTTAGTTGCTCATGATTACACCGCTGTCTTTCAACCAGCGCCTCTTGGAACTTCTCAAACACTGCTTTGTTGTTCAACATTGAATGCTGGTGGTTATTCGAATAAGATCGAGACTAAACTTGCAGGCTTGACTGGCCGCGAGACAGAAACATCAGTGTTTGTTTTGATTATCGGATTTACTCAGTTGCTAAAGTTAACATCAAGTCGGAACGCTGGTATTCGCTGAAAGCGAATTTGCTTTAATACTATAGTGTTCAGCTTTCGAGTGGTTATTGATGTGCTGCTTGAGTTTCCTATTTGTTTTGATCTCTGTACCTCCGTGAGAATTTAGACATCAACTTCATACTTTTTTACAAAACATTACCTGTGAAGGTAAAAAAGGTGCTCAGTGTCAGCACTTGGTCTAGTCCAGCTATGTCCAACCCGAATGGCTGTTGGGACCCAGTTAATATCCCAACGTGGCTTACTGAGCCAAAAATTATGTTTCTCTCTTAACCAGGGCAGCACATTGAATGACATATTAATGAGGGCCGCACACTGAATGACTTACTTTGATCTTAACAAAATAAATTTAGCTCAAGCTAATGTACTGAAAGCGTTCAAATCCTAACCGCACTGTTAACAGACGTGATAACGTGGGACTGAAGACCCCCTGCATTAAAAATGTCAAATTAAGATTGTCAAAATAAGGACAGGTTGTCAGTGTGCAGGATACTTTTACTGCAGCGAAAACCTAAAGTGGGTCGCACAAAACCTTCGACTGGGCCACATGCGGCCAAAGGGCCGCGGGTTGGACATAAGTGGTCAATCTCAATGTGGTCGTAAAGATTCAAGTCTCTTAAGAGCCTGTGCTTCGTATCTGACGTGTACGTGAATTCTCTATTGCTTGTTCACCAAAGTTTTTATTTTTGAAATTCGTAAATATAATTTTTATCGTCCCAATTTGAAAAATCGTTTTAAAATTGAATGCGTCAGAATGCCGCGTGCAACCACCTGACAATATAAATCATCATGCGCATCTGTAGTTCAATGCCTTCGTTGCGAATAACGTCGAAATAAGTCTCGGGTCATGTTCAGCCATAGATGAAATTTCAATAAAAAGCGAAACTGTGCTAAAAAATGCCAGAAAAAAGCCAAACTTTGTTTGGTGTATTGCATTTCCTTTGTCACAAAAAGCAATTGCAAGAACCATGCTTGTGTGTCTCCCTCCGATAACACCGAAATAAACATTTGCATCCGAACGAGTGGTTGTGCGGCAGATGAAAAGCTTCGGGACCGTTCCTACGTTCAGGTGCCGGAAATGAACTCAATGAATATCGAACTAATTAACAAATAAACCTAAAAGTAAACATGAAAAGAATTGCGCGGCCGTTTTGTCGTATCTTGTAGCATACGAGACACAAATCTATCATGCCTCTGATTTGAATTGTTGCTTGCGTTTTGCAAATAATTTGAATGAGCTTTCAGGGCTGAGGATGCGCAGTGTTGCGCGAAATCGATTTCCCATAAAAAATTGCTTGTTTGATTCGCTTGTTTGGTCATTGCGAAGACTAGTTTAGTCACTTGAATACTGATATGTGCAGGTTTGAATCATCGCAAAATGAGCCCAGTCAGTTGACTCCTCGAAAGCTTGTAGCAAACCTAAAGCTTTTAATTGAAACTATTTTGCGTATTGGACTTCTTTCAATTTGCATTGAGCTCATGAGGTCAAGACATTTAAAATCCACTGCTAGGCTACCAATGGCTAGCTGCCATCCATCCCGAAACGAGCTCACGTCCAAATGTAAAACATTTGTGCTAATGTTTGCATTGCCCAGGGTAACCGATGGCGGGCAGCATAACGTTTCTTACATATTTGATGAACACTTCCGTGGACGCGAGGTTTGAAACCGCCAGACTGGCCGCACGTCACAGCAACCGAAGGTTGTGCTTCAACGGTTCGCCGGCTGTAATACTATCAGCTACCAAACCTTGTGAGCGGTGCTCCTTTTGTTCTTTACCGTTCAGTGTGGTGGCGTTTTGTGGCATTGACACGCGACATTGATTTCACGACGTCTGACAGTCGCCACGTACAACAAGCGTCACCAAGCAGCAAACAAGAATTAGCTACAGTTGCTGAGGTCAACTGTTTGTCTTCTACGCAAGACACAAACTTGAAGATCAGAAGGTTGTTTTGTTGTTTATGAATAGACTGCATGTTTTCTTTCTTCTATTCACGTGTACAGCAATCGTGAGGAAGTAAAGATTACGAGTTATGACTCGATTTTTAATTTGTTTGCGTTTGAAAGAAAGGGAGTCACGCGAGGAGAGGAATTGACGCAATTGCTGCAATCTGTGATACCAGTCAGTCTCAGTAGCCTTCCGCTGTGTTTTCAGTCAAACAAACCGCATCAGCCTCCTGTCCGACGGGCTTGGTTTGTTCCATGTTCGAAATTTGTGTCATTCAACTCCTAACGTGAACCCCCGCTCGTAGGTTTGAAAAGATATCGTGTAATTGTGATCTTTACCATAATTAACGATTGGATTAAGTTTTGTTCCGTAATGTTTTCATTTCACCGGATTCTGTTTTGTTCTTGATCTTTTAAACTACTTTTGAAATGCGCCGTTTTAACCTTGTTTGTAAATAGTATTTGGTTTCTGTCAAGAACATGAACCTTGCTGGGGATAAGGATGGATTTCAATGTCTCGTACCTGCTTACATTACACAACTTTCAAAAGCGCGTGAAGAAAGCAACTGTGCATCATTTAATTTGGAAATGTTGGGTTTACTTGATCTGTAAAAACTGGGAAATGCAAATGGTGCTTTCAATGCAGTCTGTAAACACAGACATTTTGAATTTACAAACGTCTTTGCAACGAAGAAAGTTTTGGTGGATATTTGAATGTAAGTCACGCCTCTAACACCCAACTAGATCACAAAATGTCGGTGGTCAGCATGAAGCAAACTTATTTTGCTTCTTTTGCATAAGTTAGTTTGTCAAAAGGTTTTGCGTTGAAAAGTGGGGCAATAGAGGTTCTCATTTACGTAAGACGATAGTGCTGTGCTGGAGTGTGCTGCCGCCTGCAATAGTCTGCATTTTTCGGCAGCATGCCGCTCCAAGCATTCTCCGTTCTTCCGTTTTGCAAGCAGTTTATTGCGTTAATTGTTCAGAGGCAGTCGGCTATATCGTTGGCGGACGTAGGAGGAAATTGTACGGTGTGTACGAGACGACCGCGAAATATGCATTATGCATCTCGCATGGCTGGCTCAGATTGCTTTGCTAATCTTAGCCATCACTCCGCTCATATTTCGATTGAACCCAGAAAAGATGAGCCAGGGTTTCCATGCGGTATTGAAAGTATTGAAAATGTATTGAATTGTGAAAGTGGTTTTCAAGACCTTGAAAAAGTATTGAATTTGGCCAAAATGTACATAAAGTATTGAAAAAGTATGGAAATTCTAAATTCAACCATTTGTTTATTCAAATTTTATTCTTCACCACTGGTGGCAGTTCTGCAGATGTTTTCTACATTGTGGTCCATGAGTAAAATGTTCGAAAGTTGAAGCTAAATGATGGTATTAAAGTCTTTTAATTTAGTATTGAAAAGGTATTGATGAAGTGTGGAAAATGGTTTTTAAAAATGTGTGGGAACCCTGTAACATGCTCATGTTTTGGTACCAGACGATGCAGAAAAATTTTCATAAACTACGAAGGAAAAAATCAAGATTTTAATGCTTGGGTTGAATCGTTTTGGACCTTACTTTGTGCGAAGAGCCAGTGACCTAGTTGCTGTGCGTAGGCGTGGCACGTGGTCCCAAGTAGATATTCGAGAGCACTGTGCAGATGCGATTATGTTACAAGAACAATAAGAACAATATCCGCTTTCGAAAAGCTTCAGAAAAAAGCTTAAAAGTGTGAAGGGACTGTAGCCAAAGCGGTACGAAATGTACAACAAACAGCAGGGTATGTCTAAGAATGAATTGTCTGGGTGATCGCTGTCGTCCGGACAACGTGAAAAACAAATGAACTTTTATGCAGATGTAATGGCGTTGACAGTGGATGTAAAAGTTGGCGGCTATGCTTAGCATTCCTTGACAGGAAACTGATGTTGTCAAGATTTGATCTCATATAGAGCTAATGAAGAGCATGTTTGAAAGAATCCTCTGCACTTGAAACTGGATATTTTAAAAATCCTCGCTAGTGATTATTATGGAATAAAACGACTTGAAAAGGCAAAATATCACGGTCAAGCTTTTAGCCCCCCCCCCTCTGCCACACACGTCATCAACACTGTCAAATGTGAGAAAATAAAAAAGAACATGCGTTGGTTAGACGTATTGCTGACGTATTGCTGCATCCAAATCCAATTATTTTGGGATATTAGGAAAAAATTCCCCCAGTATTTTGAACATTTTTAATCCCTCCGAAAGTTTTGGAGCTAAAAATATTGTCATCAAAACTTTGGCGAATTACAAACAATTGAACGTGCGGTTACGATGCATGTATGACATAAATTTGTTGAGAAAGACAAGCTGAGGTAGTGCAAGATCTCATCCATCAAAAAGCAAGAACTATAAAAAGAGAAGTATCTTGTAGGGCGTAGGCAATGCAAAACCGGCGAAAATATTGGCATTATTCAAAACCTTAAGTCAAATAGGCAATTCATCGTCTTTCACACGACTCCATTCACAGGTAGATTCCAGCAATACATCATTTGTCATTTTACTGACCGCAAAACAATCCATAAAATGGGAGTAGAAAGCATTGGTGTAGGAAGCATTGAAAGAGATGCTTTTGTTCCATCAACTCGCAATTCCTCTTCTATATTGCCATATAGACCAAACAAAATTGCCGGAGGATCAAAACAGAAGTGCATTTAGCCTTTTTGTGTTTCAATGCATAACCGATGAGTTGGTGCGCAGCAGTATTTTCAGGTTTTATGATAATTCTTTTGTGTTTCAATGGATAATCACCTGGTGCGGTGCCAACATTTGGAAAATACCATATTCTTCTGTATCAGTAGTCTTCAAGCAAATTAATGCAGCGGCCGTATAAAATGATCTTTCTTATGACAAAACCAAAACATGAAAAGTATTCTTCATGATACGAAAAGTGGTAACTTTGTTCGGGGATTCAGATTAATATTTAGCAAAAAAGGGATTTCTCCATCTTATGACTTCTTTTGCATCATGGCAGGCCATTCTTTTGCTAGACAGGCCATCATAGGCGTAACCAGTGGGGGGCAATGGGGCTATGGCCCCTCCCCTAATTTCAAGCATATCTTGTCATTTTGTGCTTTGAGATGCAGTGTCCCAAACACAATACTGTTGCTCGCAAGTCAAACTATTTGCGACCCCAAAATTTAGGGCTGGCTATGCTGCTGAGGTCATCGATATTACTGGCCTTACATGAACTGTCGGCAGACAGTTTTTCTAATGTACAAAGTCTGCCGTCCCCCCATATGCAACACATTGAGACAGAGTCACTAGCAGAAGGGAGTTTGACGGGTGTTGCACGGTTCGAAGGGAAGTTTCTAAATTCACCTTCCTCCGGCCAAGGAATGAAAGCGCTGGTGGCACGGTTTTCGATGTAGCAAAAGGAAATCGGGAGTGATTGATGTTCGGGTCAAAAACTTCCGGCATTGAATCCTTGTTGTTAGTCTAGCTGGGAGGTCATTTCAGATAGAAGGTGGGTGTTGGCAGATTTGAAACGCTCAGCTAGACGAGGATGACAAACGAGCTGTCATTGTTTTCAAAGCCACCACACTGCCTCGAATCTGCCTGATCATTGGCGCTCGCTGTTATTCGGTTGGATCTTTTGATGCAGAATGTGGTGTCTCTAATATCGCCATTTGCGCTGACCCCTAATGACGTCACTGCTTCAAACGTCCCTTGAATGAAACGCGATCGTACGTTGCGATGACGTCGCCGTTGGGAGCTTCCACCGCAATTCAAGTGCTGCAACGCATGCCTTCGTCTGAAGTAAAAATTAGGTGATCTTAAGATAAGCTGCGTACGACAGTCACTTCCTTGCACCTTGCAAGGGGCAGAGGTTAATATACAGCAACAAACTGCGATTAGGGCCACCTGTGTAATGTTTGTTTTGGCAGGGTCGGTGCTGTTTGATTTATGCTCGTGTGTCGTGATGTCATGGGTCGACTCGCCAAGCACGGTCAATCCCACGTGATCCAGTCACACGTGTCTTTACCGAGGCTAGGTCGCCCTCCTAACATCTTTTTCATAACCTTCCACATTTATGTGCTTTGAGTCATTGACCTGTTAAGATTTCTCCACAATGCTGCCAGGAACCCAATCATGATGCCAGGAGCTGGCCGCAGTTTGACAAAATGTTACGGGCGCGGCCCATGCGTTCTGGATAACTAAATTTATAAGCTTATAACCTTGTGAAGTTTGACATCAGTTTCTCTTTGACAAGTCAATCTATATACCGTAATTCCTGCACTAGTGACTGTTTTGCGGTGATAAAGACGGAATTGCAAACATGTTTACGCTGATGTAAAGCACGAAGACGTGATGTTCCCGGCTACGACGATGAAGCACTTTGCACATTCCGGCCATGTTCTTTGTGGTAACGTCACTTCTACAACACTCACAAACGCCGCGTCAAAAAACCTGCATCGATGATAAAATTTCTTTGAATAGATTTTATTTGAGCAAGGACTGAGGATGCGTAATTATACGTGAAATCGATTTCCTATTAAAAATTTGCTGATCGATTCCTTGCTTACCCCCTTGCCGTGAGTCCATACTCGATAATAAAACTTGCAAGGCGCAAAATTTTGCTCAACTGTTCACGCTGTGGTTCTCGTCGTACTTGCCCTGAACGCACAACGTGTGGGTCGCTCAAGGAAACGCCCAGAAGGAATGACCAGAAGTTTTGATGTGCATTTGTTCCGAGAGATGCAACTAACAACACTGTGACGTGCAAAAACGTTGAGCAGCGTTGCACGAAAGCAAATCGCAAAGAGGCATCGCTGCGAGCGCAGGCAATTCAGGCGTTACTGCAGGAGCAACACGAGATCTTAATTTGTTTTCTGCGCTTTGTGGTAGAAAAGCAAACTCCGCAGCAAATTCGCGATGTTTCGAAGTTCTCCAGAAAAAGTGCCAGTCGTCCTTGGCTCGTGAAAAGCAGTTTTTTCTTAAAAAGCCGCAGTTTTGAATTCCTGTCAAAACCGAGTTTTCGTGAACATCACCAAAGTTTTAGTGCTTTTAACGGAGTTGAAACCGGTCACAAACGTTTGGTGTGGTCAAGCTCGCCTGTTTCTTTGAAGCAGTTTGTTCAACGCCAAGACGTAATCTTCGAAACAGCAGTGCATAAATGTTTGTCTTCAAACAACTGATGAAGTTTTGGGCAGTGTCGCACGTAGGTTTTCGTGTAACTTCTCAGTCACAGCATCAAATCACCTTTCGAACGGTAAAACTGCAGAAAGAAAAACCAGTGGCCGGGTTAAGTTCGCTGCAAAAGGTTCGATGGATTCGTTTTCGTTCCAGCTTTTGTCGAAGATTCCAATTTTCACTGGTGTTTAGGATGCAATTAGGAATTGTAGTCACACTGCGCAGTGCAGATGGTGCAGATTAAGTTACTGTGCAAGGTTTATTCAGTGCTCTTCCTATTCCTCCAATGACTGTTGGCTAAGTAGGGAGCAGGTTAGCGCGTTATACGTTGATACTCTCAGTACAATACTCTTAAGAAAGTGTCTGTAACCCTGTGGTTCTGCCTCCAACGCCGTTGTAAAACGTTCTGTTTTGTCTATTTTTATCAATCTGCGTTGTGCAGACAGTGTGCTTATACTATGGACTTTGTGTCTGATTACAAATTAAATTCATTCAATCAAATACAGAGTTTGGTGTTTTTAGAATAAACTTCTGACTGTTTCAAAATATTTAATCATTGTGCAATCAGTTTGACCCATTTCTTTCAAATGATCTTAACTTTAACAGCATGTGTGAAAGCAATCAAATTTTTTTTGTTTTAGGTTTTGATGCGTTCACATTTTCACGTTTAGAAATGGTTGTCACCTTAATAGAAAAAAAAGTATCTAGTTTTCGGATTGCACAATGGTATGTTTCGAACACAATGTTTAGGACGTAACACATCATAAGGAAAGCGAGCTCAGCGTTGCTCAGAGAAGAGCGAGGATACTTTCGATACCTTAGTGGACAAGTTGTTTGTACTGCAGCAGTGTTAGTGCAGGGGATGTTGGTGCAACGCGTTCGACAGTTGTTTAGCAGAATAAATGGCTTTGATGCAGAATAAAATGTCTTTTGATGCCAAATAGAAATCGTATTTTGTGCTTCGCAGAGAAAAACGAGTGTGGAAATACCTAAGTGTGGTACTACGTAGTCGTACAGCATGTTCCTGAAATACAGCATTCCATTTATATTTAAAGCAGCAACCTTTCATCGAACCTCTTCACGGATCGCTGATTGCGACGGTTATTCGCGCATTTGCTGATGCGTAGCGGCGAACCCATTCACCCGTAAAGACGAATGTAGCTCATTGCAGTAAAAGTAACGTCAGAGTGGGTCACATGTTGCGTCATTCTATCAAAGCTGCCTTGTCTCGAGTCCTGGTCAGTTCGCAGTTACTGGACACGTGCACGTTACGTAGCCAGAGTTGTGACGAACTTGACGTATTGATTTCATCCCTAATGAATAGCTTCGACAGCAGTTTCAGACAGATTTGAGTAAAAATATAACAGGTCGTTGAGGTTGGGCTCAACACTTTGCAGAGTGTTGATGAGCTGTTGAAATGCAACGGAAGAATTGTATCCTTCATGCCGGGAATAATGCCCGCAGAGAACCTGAGTGAATGTCAGTTGCGCCGAAAGGAAAAATAACCCACTTGGCAGAAAAGTATGAGGCAGTGACAGCGGGCACTGAACAAGACAACCAGTTACCGTCTTTTCGTGGACACGGTTCAGTGTTCCATGGCATCATAAATACAGGCTACCACCCATTTATGACCCTTGCACTGTTGCTTTCATAGAACGACTTAGTTTTGACTCTTTGGATACCTGTGAAGATGAAAGGCTTGAACTAAACGCACAAATTATTATTCAAAGCAAGCCCGTAGCTACGGGGGAGGGGCATTCGGGGGCAGTTCCCCTTAAATATCTTTGTGCTCCCCAAATTTTCTTGTACCTCCCCAAATTTTTTGTCATATTTATTAAACATATGAAAACAAATCTTGTCCCCTAAAAATATATTTTGTCCCCCAAACCTCAAATCTGGCTACAGCCCTGATTCAAAGCTTGATTCTCCTCCGTGTGGAATAAGTAAGTTGTTCACCGAATGTGGTGCCTCACTCACTTCATAACGTTGAGCTTTTAATCTTAAAGGTCCTCATTAGAGTACGTCAGTCAATCTTACAACCGCAGTTCTACTTACGTTTTCTACCAACGCTCCTGTGTTAAATCATCGCAGCGTGGTTCCGTCGATGTGGATTTGTTTCAGGCCTTATGCTTCGCTAGTAGGTCTTGGTTTGTTGTTCGGTAATTGACGTCAGTGAAAGCAAATATTTGAGAACGACGTATTTTCCCGTTTTTATTTTCAGCAGCTTGTGTCGTGAGTTATTCATTTCAGTATTGAGTATTTTCTTTCTCTGCTCTTGCTTTAGCCTTTCAACGTTTCACATGTAAGCATTGCTTTCAGATTTCAGGACTGAGGATGCGTAGTGTTGCGTGAAATAAATTTCATGTTAGACATAAGTTGCTGATTGATTGAACTGGGTCACCTTTTGTGGAGACTACTTGAACACAGATATGCGCAAGTCCGAATCATCGCAAAGTCTGGATTTAGTCATTTTAGTCTTGAGTTTGTCATTTGTTTACTATCTCTGCTTTTGCTTTAGGCCAGTGGTTCCTAACCAGGGGGTGCGAGACACCATTCCAAGGGACATGATAGGAGGTTGATCTATTTATTACTGTCCTGTGGCATTGTTTTCTTTTGCAGTGGACTATGGACAAAAACACGAGGTTTGTTCAGACCTAGGTGTGCTGTGCAACCTTTTCGCTCGTACGTTTGTTTTTATAAAATACGGGCGTCAGTGAGCTCAAGATATTTTAATTTGATTAACTGCCTCTGTTCTGCTTCCACACGTCTGTGTGGCCGGAGACGCCGGAACAGCGGTAGGGCAGGGGAGTGACGAAAAAGTTGGGGGCAATGGAAACTTGTAGAAATAATAAAAAATCCTCACCAATTATGCTTGCTTAAACAACGTTGACCTCAAAAACAATAAAAGAAACTGTAGAATTACTTTCAATTCGATCTTAATATATCATGAAATTATCCGTGATGCTGTTATGAAAAATACACTTCCGCCCCGTTGACCCCCTTTTGAAAGGTCAGGGAGGCAATGCCTCTGCTCTCCAGCTTCCCTCCTTACCGCTATCAGCAGTCACTGTCTCACTGCATTACCTGCCAAGATATCTGCGTTCTACAGCAACATGCGAAAAAACGCCTACTATCGTAACTTGAAGTGAACATTAGAAGATTTGTTGCCATGTTAGTGTTACGCAACAAAGGCCAACAGTAGAACAATCCGCTTGCAAGTTTGGCAACCTGCCTCTGCAGGCAAAGGAGCGGACCTGAGCGAACTGCACAACACCAGAACAGTGAACCTGGCTCTTGTGCAGTGTGAGTGTCATAGCGCTCAATATACTGCCATTGCAAGAAATAAACAAATTAATCAGAATTGTGCTGTTGACGTCAGGTTTTCCAGAAAATTTTGATTCTAAGTGCCAATTTCCAGGGGAGTGTCAAATGCCCGTTTCCCCCTGCGAACGCCCATGTTTCTGACGTACCACGAGTTCAAAACTGTTTTTTTGAATTCAGTGTAAAAACTAAAAGAGAACTACAGTAGTCATTGTTTGCACATTTACTTGTTCAGCAACAATGTTGGCTTTAAAAATACTAACAGAAATTATAGAAAGCCATTCTGAAGTTTTTGTGTGCGCAAATAGCTATAATAAATTTGTTTCAAGACGATCTTGATAAATCATGAATTTGCCTGATACTGTTATGTAGGGGCACCTGTACCCCTGCCATGCACACCCGTTCCGGCGCCCCTGTGTGTGGCCGTCCTTCTAATTATTCTCGTACAGCACACGGGACAAGGAGTTTATGTAAACGGGACAAGACGTTGTGTCTTAAATTACATGTGCACGACCACACAAACTTTTATCGAGGGCCGCAGGTCGCACGCCTAGTTCAAAACGAACAATGTGTCACGTTAATAATTTTTCGCGCAAACATTAACTGCTATCTATTATTATTTACGGGCCTGTAGTGGTTTTTGTTCGAATGAACTACAGTAGATAAGAACCGTCGACAGAAAGTCGTCAGTAGGGGGGCTTACGTTTGTGCGGGGGGACTTTACGTTCGTGCAGGGGGCTTGGCATTCACATTTGACAAAAATTCCAGTATTTTATAGTGTTTCATATTTCAATTTGTGGGGGGCTTGGAGCTTTGTTTGGGGGGGTTAAGCCCACCAAAGTCTCCCCGCGGCGACGGGACTGAGGAGATGTAACTAGATACTGGTATTGTGTTTTGTGACGTGATAATTGCTTTTCTGGGCAATTCTAGGATAGTCTGAGCGTAGTATACATACGAGTAGATTCCGCTTTTCAATTTCAACATTCTTACCAAATAATTCTGACTTCTCAGCTGAATCGACGGTTGAGGAAAGGAGTCACGTGCATTGCGCAGTGCATTTCATACTATTGTGGATTGTTCTTCTTGGGAAAGTGTTTTGTTCATCTAGTGAGACGTGAAGGTCTACTCTACGTAATTGCGAATAGATATAATAATAGAAGCTTTCCTGGTTTCTTCTGATTATCATTATAACTCTTCATCATGTCGAAGAAAAGGAGAAGGAAATGGAATGGTGACTACGTTCGTTTTGCTTTCAGTTACATCAAAAAAAACTGGATTTGAGGATTTTCAATTTTAGGAGGCGCGATGTCAGAAAAAAAATGTCTGGGGGTGCTGGAGCAACAATGGATAGTAGCCCGCGCTTTGGCCTCTCACTTTTTCAGCCGTAAGCTTTACTTGCAGATTTCAGAACTGAGGGTGCACAGTGCTGGGTGAAATCGATTTCTTGTTCGAAAAATATTTACTTAATTGATTTGACTTCGTCGGCTTTGTGGAGACCAGTTACATGAACACAGTTTACCTTCAGTCGATTTGCCTCTGACGTTACAATCGCTCATGCTGCAGCGCGGCATTCATGCTTGTTCAAGTGGAAAGTTAGCATCTTGCGCAGATGCTTCTTTCGCTCACGACGTGGCCGCTTTCTGTTCAACTGCCTTTGAGAATTTTTTAACGAAATTTTGAGATGCTGTTGCATGCAGTTAGTATTTCAATGTTGTTGAAATATCTGGTTATTTCCGCGTGTGGTGACTCCAGCGAGCGATTTGCTGATTCAAACTTGGAACACGAGAAATTTGCCCTTCCAGCACACCCTGATGGTATTCTGCACTGCACCGGATTAAGTGATTGGCTCATGTTGCAACTGATGGCATTTGATCGCCGGCAGCTGCTATATTTTGGATCTGACGCTCAGCAAAGAACCCGTTTTTTGTTAGTATGACGTGCAACCGCTTGATTGACCATGGCGTGACAGGGCCAGGCTGTTTGCTTTCCACTCCCATACCCAAAATGCTCGGAAGAAAATTGTGTTTTGACCGATGTAGCATAAGTCAAAAAAACATAAAGACAAAACGTCGGGTTTATGCTTGACTGAAATACAAGCCAGTTTTGCCTACTTAGTTTCTTTTCATAGTAAGTCGAGCGAAATGTCAATAGCAATGAAAAGTTGAAGCAAGCATTGATCCTAGCATTGTACAAGCGCCTATAGTGGGAAATGAAACGTAAATTATACAAAAAGAAAACGCTTGGGATGTTCCCAATGCAATGGCGTTGCTCCAGTTCAACGGCTTTATGTGAAGTCGTAATTTCTTTTCAGGTCTTGTTTCCATACCAAACTACGGTTGGCTTTAAATTGCACAATTACGACATGGGGCTGGTCATTCTCAGCGATGAATACTTTGCCACTTGTCATTCTTTGACCATATCTTAAGTGAAATATCAGCCAATATCATGAGGGTGTGCGTTGCTTTCGCGTGCAGGCACTCGTAGCTCGCGATTGCGTAAGTTCTGTGTTTCTGAAAAGGATTGGAATCCATCTGATCTGACAAGATGAGTTGTTCTAGCTCAGATGCTTCGGTCATAACTTTTTGAAAGTACATGAGGTAGTGCTAGCGATTTGTTTTGCCATCTTCCTTATTGTAAAGCAATCACACAGAAATCACTCAAGAGCCCCGATTTCTTAAGCAGCGCAATCCCCAGACGGATTTGCGAAATCACATGCTGTGACGTCGGGAACACAGCGAGTAACCCGCCATGGAAATGAACCTAAACGATGCTTATCGCAAGCTATTATTGTGATAGTCTATTGTGCATGTACAGTAGTTCGCTTTGCAGGCAATGCACATCATCACCGAGCACGTGTTTGCGAACGCAGGTCAGTAGCCACTTGCTGCTGAACAGCTAGCTACAATTGCTAGCTGCTGCTAGCAATTGTAGTCAGTCACACTGTGCTGCAGGGGCGCAACCAGCTCTTCATTTCGGGGGGGGGGCATTTTTCATGAAATTTCATTCGATGACGTCATCGTGCTTATTCAACCGTGGCACAATTTTTTCGCAAACGGTCACATATAATAATAATGTATGTTTGTCCGCAGACACAAGTCCACAGTACAAGCACACACATTCTGCACAACGCTGGGGTTAATAAAAACACACAAAACAGAACGTTTTTCAACAGCGTTGGAGGCTGAATCACCGGTGTCAAGCGAAATTTCTGACTTGCGAAATTTCTGACTTCACGCCATATGCGCATGCACAGAGCAACATTCAACATATAAATACGCTGAGAAAACTGATGATTAGAGGTTAGCATTTGGTGTTCAGGTAAGGGTGTCGGGTTAGGATTTATGTTACAGTTAGAAAAATAAAAATAAAAGTCCAATATTTTTCACTGGTTTTACTTATTCCCGTACTGTAGATTGTTGTGGGTATCTGGCATCTAACCAAAAAGTTTAATTTACACAGCACACATCAAGAAAGTAATCGCTGAACTTTATTCCTTTACTCTGAGAAACAAAATAACTGACAAAAAATAATAGGTCAAAAATTTCGCAGAGGTCAGAAATTTTGCTTGACACCGGGCTACAGAAACTTACTTGAAACTTACTTAACAGAACGTTTTGTAACGGCGTTGGAGGCCGAGCCTCGGGTTTACAGACGCATTCTTAACACTATTTGTTCACTTGGCACAACACTACTGCAGAGTGGGACGCTAATTCCAAAACTGGTCAAGCCCAGCCAGGTAAAGTACGAATGCATTGTGACATGCACACCCTCAAACGAACAAACACTGCAATGTTCGAGCACTCAGTCACTAAGTAAAATGCGTTGTATTGTTTAAACAAGCTGACTGCATCAAAGCAGGCAACCATTACGTTATTAGACCTTCTGCATCTTTCGAGAAACAAGCGCAGATTTTTTTATTACAGCTTCAAATGTAAGAAGGTTACATTGAACCTGATGAGTCACGAGTACTAACACTCGCTCTCCAGGGCAGGTGGTATAGAGCTCTGCGTCAAATTATAGGCCACACGCAATCTTTGCATACATGACGTTCTGAAATTCACCATAATTGTGATGCATACATGGACGTACAAAAGGAACCAAAAAGTACATTTTTAACTGCATTTGAACATCGGGAGAAGAAGCTCGCAGCTTGTTTGCTGCACAATATTTTTATCCCAGTTGTCTCTGAATATCTTTGTCATCTGGGAGCTCAGTATCCAGTACAGGTCCCAGATATTTGTATTGGTTAACATATTTTAGATTTTTACCACCCATGTGTCAGTAATGGAGTGACTGTGCTTTTTTCACTCTTAGCCTTAAACGTCATACAAACAGTTTTGCTGTAGTTGAAATTATTTCCATGTGATTCTGCATAAGCCTGACACACAGATAAAAGTTCTGTTCGCAACATTTCCGAAAATGAGAACTTTTCAGTTTTAATCAAGATGCAGACCGAACGATCAGGACAGAGTAAAAGTTAGTATTCTCATACAAACACCTGGTTCCGTACTCAACGAGTGTAGCCATGGCTTTAGTGTGACAGATGTATAGGCTACTACAGTAGTAAACCTGCCTAATTTTCATCTAGTTTTCGCAAATTCGTTCTAGCTCTATTCTTCTAGCACGTGCTTGAATTTCTATCACAAATGAAGATCCCAAACTTGAAAGATAGCCTATGTCAAGGGTGAGGGGATCTTTGAATGCTACCATTTCGGGCAAAACGAATCAGGTGTCATGTGCCTTTGGCGCATAACGGATCAGGTGTGTTTGGGGCAAAACGGCTTTTTCTGGCATCCATGAGTTGTGTGAAAGCTTTTAGAAGCACTTTTAGGGCTATGAGCTTTCAGGACTTGCACTGGTTGCAAAAGTTAGGGTCTTGTAAAGCGCCATTCGGAGCCAAAGTGGTCTAGTAAGTTGGTGCGTTCAACACCTGACTAGCACTCATATGACACTTTACTAAACTTTTTTCCCAAGCCGTGGTACTGGGATCAACCCAGAAAGACAGTAAAACGTGAAACAGTCCTCAACCTAAATTTAGTTAAAAAACTATCAGGTTTGGAAGCGCAAATGCAGCTAAACAACGCTTTTTTAAGAAATGTACTACATTAATAATGGTGATCCGCTTTGCCCCTAACAAAAATAGTAATCAAAAGGTCGTAGAAGAACAAGCGGTTCAACGGGGCACTAACTGCTATGTCAAGATTTCTCTTATCAATTTGAAAGTTTCAGCAATTTGCACGGTTCAACACTGCCCTATTGTTATAAAGTTTCATGAGGGCGAATTGAGGCCTGTCTAAGACAGGTTAATTGTTCGTCTCCCAAGTTGACACTTCCAGCATATTTGTGGTTGAATACCAATCATTTACGAAATTTTCGATCAGATAACCTGTCTCAAGATAAATCTTGTAAGGAAATGATTAACGAGCAAGACAAAGAAATTCCCAGAAGATTTCTTAAAAATGATTAGAATATAAAATTTCATCTTTTATTCTCTGAAAGTTTCTACAAATGTCAAAATTGCTATGCAATGTTTTGAAAATTTCGGGGGGGGAATGCCCCCCCCCCCGGTTGCGCACCTGCTGTGCTGTGCAGACGGTACAGAATAAGCTACTATGCAAGGTTTGTTTGCTCCTCTCCCTATTCCTCCCACTGCTATTGGCTGAGTCGGGAGCAGGTTAGCACGTTCTACGTTACTCTCAATAGAGAGTTTCGGTGTTTTTAGAGAAAGTACTTAGTGTTCCAAATCTGAGAAGAGAAGTAGGGTATTCGAGGAATCTGCCTGCAATCATGGGCGTCCGCAGGGGGGGACAAAACGGGCATTTGCCCCTGCTGGAAATTGGACCTAAGAACCAAAATTTTCTAGAAAACATGAAGTCAGCAGTTCAATTTCGATTAATTAATTGAATTCTTGCAATGACAGTTTGTTTGCCGGTAAGACACTCACACTGCACAAGAGCCAGGTTCACAGTCCTGGTTTCATGCAGGAGTGAGCTTGAAGTTCACTTATGCTCCATCGGGCGGCCGAACTTGTGAGCGGATTCTTCTGCTGTTGGTCTTTATTGCGTAACAATAACATGGTTAACTTCAAGTTACGATAGTAGGCATTTTGCCACTTGTTGCTAATTGCTGTTGAACCCAGATATCTTGGCAGATAATGCAGCGAGACAGTGAGTGCTGACAACGGTAAGCCACGTAGTATTATATAGTGTGAAAAGAAGTCAGACCCAGAGTGAACCTATAGCAATGCAGCCACAAGTATGATATATCCATTGCTAGTGTGAGACTGAGTGTGACCAATGTGCCTGAGTGAATAGCTTAATCCAGCGTGGGCCAACTACTTTTTATCTACGGGCCATTTTGCAAAAACGTGACAACTTGCAGGCCACTTCCAATAAAATGATGTTAAAACAACAGATTCACAACATTTGAAATTAAAAAAGGAAGATACGTGAGTGCGTCATTGTAATTATTACACAATAGTGTTCAATTTCTGTTTTTACTGTATATTTGACTTGCTTCATCGTAGAAAATGTACTGTATGTAGGCTACTCTCACACATGTATATCATGTGTTTCCAAAAAATTTTTCAGTTTGGGAAATCTATCTTTGCTGACTAATTTCCAGAAGCACATCACAGGCTCAAATACCGTATTGCAGCCTACATTTTTATTAAAAGATGCTGTGCTTGTTCCACACTCCACAGTAATTAAAATTACCTATCGCAGGGGTGGGCAGTTAATTTGGCTCAATGGCCACTTTGTGAAGGTCGCGTTTAGCTGATAGAGAGGCAGATTTATTTGGCTGTATTGAGTTCATTGTGCCAGATGTATTCTTCAAGACAACGAACGCCGGGGCACCGAAAAAACACAGAGGTTATACAGTCAGGCGCCCCAGCGGAGGGTTAGGGGAGGGTCGTAACTTCTAATTTGATCGTAAAATAAATAAACCAAAAACAATAATGGTACACAGAAAACGTATTATTCATTGTTCTTGTGCAAATCCACTTTATCCAGGGCAAGAAGTTCAATGAAACAAATGTAATCCTCACACGCTTTTCAACAAATTTGAGATTTGAAGATTTTTTTTGAATGCTTCCGAGGGCCACTGAAAACGCTGTGTCGGGCCACATGCGGCCTGCGGGCCTGTAGTTGGACCACGCTGGCTTAATCAAACTACGCTTATGCAATTTTTGCACACTGCGTGGCTTGTTATGTATGTAGTCTTGTAGAAATACAGTGTACATAAGGGTTAGTTCTAACTTCTGAGTGAGCAAGTGCAAAGCTGCATTTTCTGTGGCGAGTTTTCATAATTCATCTGCTCAGCTTTTTAAGCCTGCGTGGTGTTCTAACTTTAGTAAGTTGTCAGATAGTCGTTGTCAACTTAAGGCCCACGTCTCATTCCTTGAAAGAGTTTTGCGAGAGTGTCTAACTTTCGTGTTTTTTTACCGCTACTGATATTCTGGCCATTGATTATTTTAAATTTATGACTTTTTTGAGAAAGTGTTCGAAAAACTGATATTAAGTAGTTTAAAAGTGTAGACATTTCAGACTAAATTTTGAGAAGAGAGATTCAGCCCTCACAAACATTTCAGACTAAATTTTGAGAAGAGAGGTTCGTGAGCACCGCAAACGCAGTTGTGGATAGTTCAAGTCCAATTCAGAGTCAGTTATGTGCAGTTCACAATAATCATGATATTGGATGATACCCCAGTTCAACAAAAGCTGTAAAGGATGAGAAAAAGTACAAACTTTTCGCAAACTCGAATACAACTCCACCTGAACAAATTTCAAAAAGTGCGAACGGAGCGCGTGCTTCCAGATCGAGATCCAAATCACTGTTCTGGTGTCATGCAGTGGTGAGCTTGCAGTTCATTCATGTCCGTTCATTTGTCTTCATTCAGAGGCAGGTTGCCAAACTTGCGAGCGTATTGTTCTACTGTTGGTCTTTAATCCGTAACAATAACATGGCATCAAATCTTCAAACGTTCACTTCAAGTTACAGTACAACAGTAGGCGTTGGGCGTTTTGTTGCATGTGACTTTTAAACCCAGACATCTTGGCAGGTAGTGCAGCCAGACACATAGTGGTAAACAATGTAGTATTATACAGTGTGAAGAGAAGCATGAGTAAATCTGATCTGTAGCAATACTTCCACAAGTTTGAAAAATCCGTTGTTAGTGTGAGACTGAGTGTGACCAATATGCCTCAGTGAATAGCTTAATCAAAATAGGCTTACGCTTATACAGTTTTCTTTTCACACAGTTAACAACTACGTGGCACGTTAGCATACGTGTATATATGCTTGTGTGAATAAGACCGTAAATAAGAGGGGCGCAGGGGGCTTGGCCCCCCCTGGAAAAATGTAGTGTACATAGTTTAAAATTGTATCCATAGCCGTTGTTTTCGTACATGCTATCGATGTAAAATTTGGGCCCACTCAGAAAACTCATCTCTCTTCCTGGTGTCCCAAGCTGGTTACGGGCCTGGTGAGAATACGTCTTAATCGGTAAGGTGTAGTTCTCACTTTTGAGTGAGTACTGAGTGCAAAGCTGTATTTCCTGTGGCGAGTTTTCATAGTTTATCCGCGTAAGTGTGCGTGGTGTTCTTATTTTAGTAAGTTGTCCGTAGTAGTGTCAGCATACAGGTCTGCTTGTCCGGTTTGTGTATGATGAGCGTTCACCATGAAAAAATTAGCAAAGACAAGCAAGGTTTTATTGATCGCTCTGGACGAGATTCCAGCCGTTTGCACCTCCTGTCTCTACTGTAAGTGACGCTGTCAGGTCTTGCTCTGCAAAATAAAGTCATAATTTGTGGTTTTGTTAAAGACCATGGCAATGCTTCTTTCTTTAAAGACCATGGCAATCCTTCTTTGAAACGAAGTATCCTACTTTGAAAATCTGCAGACAGCCTATTATTGTGTTAATTAGCGTATTGTTCCTGGCTATTGCTGCCAACGAAGCGCATTACTGTGATTGTTGCCGTAACACTGGGCATTTTCTCGGAGGTGTAGAAAGGGTTACGCATTTTGTGAACATCCATGTGCATTGCATCGATAACAACCTGAAAATGATGAGCAAATGTCGACATGGTCCCCCCCTGGAAAAAATTCTGCCGGCTCCCATGGTACACGTAGTTGATACTGAAGAAGAACGAAAACTGGAACAACGCGCCAGTAGCTTCTGCATTTGATCATTGTCATTTCAGAAACGTTAAATAATGGGAAAAAATGTTAGATTTGTAAAAAAACCTGAGCTGACTGAAGTTTTAGCGCAATAAAGAGTATAATGAAAATGTGCATCATTTAACAAAGGCATATGAAGCAATCATATACACTGTTTCTATTCAAGACATTGAATGTCCTGACGAAATAGGCGACTTGATGAAGGAGAACACTTACATTCCTGGGAATATAATGCAAAATTCGGTCGGCGTTCTTGTAGTCAACACGGAGGAGTTTCATGTGTGTCACTGCACTACCACAGTTAGCAAGTCCACATTCCCATGCAATAGACACGAAACAGAGTGTTTTTCAACTGCACTAGAGCACTGATGGAAATTGCTTCTGAGCTTGTCTGCTGCACAATAAACTGATTTCACTTGCCTAGCAGCTCAGGTCGGTCGGATCCCGGAGTTTTTGTTGTCTTGTAGATAACCTAACCTGGAAAGACGTTGCTCAAAAAACAGTGAAATGTCGATGACTCTTGCTTTTGTTTTCTGCGCTTTCTGTAGCTAAGGTTGTAGGCACCTCTTGCTCGCACCAGTACCATGTCCGGTACAGGTGCGATACTGACGCGGTTTCATTCAGCGAAGTGTTCGCTGCCACTTCTCGCAGCCATCATCATGTTCGCGGTGCTGATCGTCCTGACTCAAATGGATGAAGTGGAAAAGGACGTCGTCAAAGAAAAGAACAAACACAAACCGCGTAAGTTTTTCTGCGTTGCTTTGGTGCTCGCCCGCCACTGTTCATGTAAATGAAACTGATTTCTGTTAGAGTGTGCAGAAACAAATTTTTATTTGGGGGCAGAACGTTCCCTCAAATGTAAATCGCATCCGTATTGTTTCTGTGATTACTACGAGTAAACCTCGTGTTTTGTGTGCAAATGCAAAACAAACAAAAAAAGAGAAACGAGCGTTGTGAAAAGGTTAGTTGGCATACGAGTATGCGGTTTGATTGATATGGCAGTCTTCAAGCACCAGCATCTATGACAACTGGTCTGGTAGCGACAAGTACATGCTTGAGAAGGCACAAGCCTCAACAGACAAAATAAAATTAGGACAGGTTTCTTTTTAAGGAAAATGTTAGCTACCCGGTATGGATCTGTAGGGACCCGATTTCTCTGATTTTAGGGACCCAATGATAATTTTCTCTGATTCTAGGGACCCGATTTGAAATTCTAGAGACCCGAATCGGGTCCCTAAAACGCCTTAAAAAAAACTGTATTAGGATGCTTAAAAACTACATCCTCTGAAAACGTGATGGCTGATCTCAAAAAAAAAGTTTAGCCCAACGAAGTGAAAAATTTATGCTCTTACAAATTAATATTGAACATGGTGCCTTTCCGCTTTCCCTCCAGCACTGCAAGATTGTGAAACTTATTATCTCCTTACAAACTATGTCACCACCCATATGTTCAACTTGCACTATCTATAAAATCATTGACCTACCTTTTGTCGTGAGAGATCCAGCGGATCTCTCTTCCGCTTGTAATAAAATCATCAGCAGCCACTCCATCTTGACAAATCGTTTGAATTTTTATTACGATTTACCAAGAAGTCAATACCTATTATCGGCTGCGAATTAACCCACGACTGTCATCTATACTATAGGCGGTACGTTGCGTGCTAAGCTTTGATCACAGTTCGCTGAATATTGAAAAAACGAATCATTGCCCAAAGGTTCGTTGTATGTAGGTGACCACGTAGCAGCTGAACTACACCTCATCTTTCACTGCAGCGTCCACAGTAGTTCTCGTGTAGCACTTCTTAAAATTGTTTGTCATGTTTCTGCCAAATGAGACCTTGACGATCGCATTCAACTTTTGCGCAGCCAGAACTGTTGGTCCAAGTTCCATTGTTGTTTTAGTGCCGTAAACGCGTTTTGGGAGTCCAGCAGATATTGGCTGTGCTTGTTAGAAACTCTTGTATATATTTCTGGCAAACTGGTCGTCAAACGACAAAACTTTTCAGGCTTGACAAATCAGGCTTGAGCGTCTGTTGCAAAACTGTCTTGAAATAAATCAAAGGAAAAAAGTGCTTTTTCAATTGCTAACTGCAGCCGAATTGTACTCTAGGTTAGAAATTTGCCCTCAAATTCTACTGGAACTAGTTTTTAATTTTACTGGAATTATGTTAAATGTTACTGGAATTATTTACATGTACTTTACTCTTCAGGCGCAGTGATTTTTATCTTCCTGTGTAACAGACTTATTATGCCTTTGCTGTGAAATTGTGCTTCAGGCACAACATTTGACAACTTTAAACTATTAATAATTAGTTCAATTTTTTGTACTACATCACAAATATTCAGATTGAGAACGTAGTAAATCGAAATTGTTGACCTCGCAGCTTCCAATCAACGGCATCTGCAAAACCTCGCTAAGCGCGAAGCACAAGTAAAATGCCCGGTAAGTTAATGGACGATCTTTCATTGGTAGCTTCTTCAGCAGATGTCTGTAAATATCAAATTTTTTCAACAGGAGCCAGACAAGGGTTGGCAGAAGAGGGCGCTTCACTACAAGCGAATTGTTGACGAGTTGCTTCGTGAAAATCAATTGCTACAAACGACGTTCAACGATACATTGAACCATTTGAAGAAATGTTACAAAAAGGCGAAGTCAAACTGGAAAGTAAAAAGTCGTGCATGAGTTTTTGATTCAAGTTGTTGACGTAATGCGGAGACCTCATCCGAACATTTCGCGTCATCTTTCGGATGCTATTTTTCTAAACATGTTTCTACTTCATGTCATTCCATTCGTTTTTTCAGCTGTGTCGTGATAGAAACATATGTAGAGCTTTCTTGCATATGCCTTAAAATGTTTTGTCCACGCCCAAGCAATGCTACTGGGATCAATTATATTACACCGTGGTCAAGTGTTTAAAGAAAACCTGGGAATATGGACCTGCGAAGTTGTTGCCTGCGCTCTGACTGTTTTAGACAAACTGTTCAGATAGTTTCAACCACCCAATGAAACCTCGTGGAGCCCTGTGAATGTGAATTACTCTTCTCAACTCTCGCATAAAAACGGTGGTGATGAAAATCCGGCTTTTTTTATTTGTTTAATGTGCGTTTGAATTTACATCGCAACAGCTTGTTAAAAATTTCAAAAAAACAAGATTGAAACATATTTTTTGTCACTCGGCTGTCAAAATGTATAAAATTGCTGGTGAAGGTGGTAAACTGTAAAAAAAAGTTGAGAAACAAGGTTCCTGGATATTTGATTCTTTCAACGAGCGAGAGTTTTGTTTGCGCTCGTGGTTCATTTTCGCTTCTGTTGTTTTGTTTCAGACGACAGCTCCAACTCCGACTGACGCCGAGAAGATCCGATTGGTCGATCATGAGAAACCACGTGATGTCAGGTCGGTGGCAACCGACGCCTCATCGCGAGTGAAATCGTCATCAAAAGTTCCCAATCGAAAGCCGTCTGTCGGTGACGTGAACGTTGCAAGTCAGCATGGTGCGGACGAACGTTTGCGTCATGTTGTCGATAGCCAACGATTGAATGACACGTCACCAGCTGGCTCCCGTGCTGATGAGACAGGGCGGGGGTCAGAGCAGAAGATGACAAGTTTGGAAACCACTAAACATCCTCCTCAACCCGGCGAAGAAAAAGATTCGGTCAAACATCAAGTGCAACCAATGAACAATCCAAGCAGCGTTGAGGTGGTCGAAGCCAGAGTCGTCTTGAACGAGGCTTCGCTTGTTGCTATGGACAACAGCAGAACGCAAAACACCTCCTCCCATCCTCGCAGACAGTCCAGTGTTGCATCCGGTGTTTCCCCCACGTCGCTACCAAAAGCACCGGAGGAGTTTCGGCGAAGAAGCAACACAAGTGATGCGGGGGAGGAGTCTGGAAAGATCCGTGAGGACGTTGATGAGGCTGGGTCCGATGCAAAAGTGCGGGAAACCAGTCATCCGCACAAGAATTATAGCGAAAAATTAGTTGAAACAGGAAAGAGCCTTGACGTCAATCCATCTTCAACGAACGCTGATTCGAATCCCACAAAACCTACAAATGATTTATTAGTTGAGTCGAGTAACAACCGAAGTTCGGCGACGACAAAATTCAAGTTGTCCTTTCAGGCGAGTTTAACAGAGATCGGAAAGCATGGGTCGGTGGGAGGAAGACGAAAGTCTATGGGAGGAAAAACTTTTGATGTAAGTGACGAACCGATGGTTCATACCAGTTTCGATTCAACTCCTCCACCTTTAAGCAAAACCGCTGTCACTGAAAAGCTTCGCACGGAAATTGTTGGAAAGAATGTGGATCGGAGTGAGGAGGAGTCGGATGAGGTGAAGAGGAGTGAGGAGGAGTCTGATGAGATGAGGAGGAGTCAGGAAGTGAAATTGGATGTCAAGGCAGCCGCTGTGGACGAGAAGGAAGTCGTGTTCGGTGGAATCGAGTCTGGAGGCCCCAGAAAACTCATTAACGGCGTTAAGAGTTTTACAAAAACTTCTTATTCAGGAAAAGAAGCGAATGGAGGCAGTTGATGGACGAACTAAACAATTGCGAATTAGCGTTTATTGAAGAGAGTAAAGGAGGTTTTTATGCTTCGGTTGCGGGTCAATAGACACTTCTAGAAAATTACTTCAAACAGTGCTACAGGCCTTGACGTCGCGAACAAGATCGACTTTTCTTTTGCGAGGCAGTCAGCAAAAGCTCTAATGCGCAGGTTACCCGGATGTAAAAGGACTCGATTGTCTCTGAACTGTTGAAAAATGAAAATAAATGTAACTTTTTTGTAGGTTACGATTGATTTGACGTATTCGTATCGATCGTTTGACTTCACTTGAATCAAGGGCCTTTGAGTTTTGAAAACTGCTTCCAAAGAAGGTACTGTAAGTCTACTTGCATATCATGGTAAAACGAATTGTCCGGCTCTTTGTGACTGTGTAATGCGCAGTGGCCTTCACTGTTCCCAAAAATTCCGAACTCGTGTCATGTTCCCCGCGTTGCTCGCCCGCCTGTTGCAGAAGCATCTGCATCTATTTTGAAAGGTGCTCAATCTCCCGCATTGCTGGAGGTTATTTACCTATCAAGTATAATTCGGGTCGCTGCACAGCAAACGCCATCTTCGCCATCATTTCCGTGATTCTCACACCGATCCATGCGCGCTCCGCAGTGAGAAGAGCGACCTCACTTGGTTGTTTCTTACCTGATGTTTCGACTTTCAATTAATTCACAGTATTCCTAACAGTGAGAAACATGTTAATTCTGCTTCGACGACAGGGAAGTTGATTGCGTTTTGTGCAATTTCTTCGCACCAGACATTCCCACAAATGCACGAGCGGATTTGAAAAGTCGTTCACAGTGAAATTCAAAGCACTGGTTTTCAACCACGACCTTTGACAGATGCGAACGGAGTTAGCTTTACTTGGTTGTGACACTCCTACGTGTTTGTTAAACCCACATAAGTCTCGTTTCTTTCGCGATTCTGTGAAGCGGAAATAATCGCGCCTCACGTTCTATTCAAGATAACTGACAAAATATCGGCCAACAATTCAAGCGTGGCCGTTCTGCTTGGTCGACCAAGTATGTGAGTGCTGATGACGTCAAAACGACTGACAGCCGTTTTATTTTTTTAACGTTCATTTGTTGTGTAACTGTGTCACAGACTTGTTGTGTGACTGTGTCAGACTATCTCACTATGCACAGGGTCTTCCGCTCATTGTTCATGCGACGCGAGTCGTCAGCGGCTATTGTTGCGTAACAGTGAAGTTGCACCGGACAATGGCTTGACTAGTCGCTTTCATTTTGTAGCAACAAACAATCGACGATCGTGGGGGTGAGTCTTAACTTGCGATCGATTCGAACGTTGGACAGTGTGGAAGAAACCTCGTCGCTGTTTACTTCTGTCAGTCTCTTTCCCATTTTTGTTGGGTATTCGAAAACGTGTTTTTTGTCGTTCGCCGAAATGTCTTCTTGCCAGTTTTTTAGGAAAGTCTCTTTCGCTCGGACTGTAAAGTTCCAGTTCGCTTTGTGTGCTGCAGCGCCGATCCACAAAGTTATCGCTCACTGCGACGTCATGGATGGACTTTCTTGTGTCGCGTTTTTTGAAACAAATTTCTTAACCTTTGAGTGATGCTTGCCCTGACCTTGCAGTGCCAGACATGGTTCGCTTTGCGGACATCTCCGAAAGAAGTGCTTTTCGTTCACGAACTGCTTGCCACCGTCTTGTTTATGTCACCCCACCCCCCACTCGTCCCAATCACTAAAACGTGGGACATCTGTTTAAGTTGTGTGGTCAAACTGTGCCACAAGGTCTGGTTGATTGTTTCTCGTCCTTCTCTTGCTCCCCCATTACCCCTCAACATGCTGTTCCTATATATTTCATGAAAAATGATGTTAAAAAGGTGTTCGTTGCGTTTCTTCACAATTAAACATCATTTTGTGACAAATCTTCAACTCGTCTTCGATAGATGCGTAGCAGTACTTTGTTTTTAGAAATATTTTCGCAGTTCATAACACATTCCATATTCTTAACATCAGAAAATCAGGACATAACGATAATTCCCACCGCCACCCGGAAAATTACGCCTTCGTTACGTAAGAATCGTATCTATGCACATTGTTCGACCTGCAAGTTGCACGGATGCTATTATGACGTCATGTAGTGTCTGATAATAAAGCGACTGTGGTCTTCGTTCTCGCATGTTCCATTCATTGATATGCATGTGCGCAGAAACTGTTTATGGTGAGCGTTTTGTTGATGCAGTCGCATTCTGTTTAGATGTTCACGTGTTCCACATTTTCTTTTGCTCTGGCGTTGCAAAAAGTCTTTAAAACCCCGCCACGAAGTGTATTCAGTCACGTCAATTTCTTCTCAGATATGTTAAGCTTAGCAACATCAGTGTTGCAGAGTTGTAAGTCGGGTCGGGCTTTTTGGGTCTGGTCGGGCCGGGTTCGGGCTTAAATTTGTCAAAATGTTTCGGGCCTGCGCAGAAAATTTTCTTTCGTGATGTACATTTGTTGTGCTCACCACGGGTAAAGTGATGGCGATTTTTCTTCAGCTAATTCTATTTGCAAACACAGCTGCGTTATTTTGTTCTCTGCTCGGATTAGTCTCACACCCTTTTTGAGATGGCGACAACGGTAAGGAAATTTGCACGCCATGGCATTGCGTCTAAGGGATCAATTACTTACGCGATGGCTTGTTTTAAGAAACGATGACCTTCAAGCCGGCTTTTCGTGCCTATAGCGCTGTCCTTCATAGCTTCTTTTGTGCCTGTTGCGCCATCGTGGATAGCTTCGTGGAAAGTTTTTCTATTTTTTGAGAAGCATTACGTTCCACAGTATTGCCCGTTGACTACCAACCTAAGTTTGTGCTTAATTATTTGAGCCAAGGTTTTGTTTTTTTTTTCAACGGTTCGGTTGTAGCAAGCGCAGTGTCACTGCCCGCAACCAGGGGGAGAAAACAGGCAATTTCACCCCAAGAAATTTTCAAAAACATTAGTTGCTAGGTACAACAACCAGTTACAATCAATGTCCCCCTCGAAAACACCCCAATTCTACCGGTCAGGCGACAAACTGAAGACAAACAGCAGGGACGTCATGTGCAGTTGGATCATAGAAGTAATGAATGCGTTTCAGTTGTTCAATGCATTTCATAAACGACGGGGCCAGCATGTCAGTTTTAAAAATGTTTTCGAAGGTTAGTTTGAGTTCACAGGCCGGGCAAACAAAGTCACTTGTCTGATGGGTTATTCTAGAATAAACCAAGAAGCTTTGTCACTAGAACAGTCGCAACATAGACCGATTCTCCGGAAAGAATACGGCAGTGGTTGCATTCGATAGTTGAAACTATTTTTTGCAAATGAAAGTCCTACTTTTGATGGTAGGCCCGATAAGTTTAAGGTGCGTAAAAAACAGTTGTTCAAATGCCCGCTCATGCCTCTTCACTCCCCCCCCAGTCACTACCACTGACCTTCCACGCAAGATCCTGTGCATCTGTTCGCCCATGTCTCGGCAAATCGTTGTCGCATGTCCAGGTGATCTCCGTGAGCGACGCAGCACCCTGAAACTTGAAGTAAGAAGCCTCCGTGCGCATGAAAACGGATTTTGTTCCTGCTATGCCCAGGTTTTGCTCTCTTCCCTGCTGTTATTGCAAGGCAGTGTATTTTTCGCCATCATAAATCTGGCAGCAGATCTGGACGTTGTTTCTTTGCGCTCTGCAAACATAGTAGCATGAGATCAGGAACTTAAATCGCTACATCTTAACAGTAGAAACAAGAGCCATTGCCCAGACACAAAAAAAGGCGCACATAAAAGTAGAATGTTAACGACAAATTTGAAACGACATTTACTTTTGTTGCTAACATCTATAAACTTTTTCGTAATTTCTACACTTTTTAAAGTCATTTCAAGAGCCGTATAATGCACTGCAGAGAATCGTATTTTTACGCCCATAGTCTGATTGAGTTTTTGAAGCATTTGCTAAAAGCAGGTGGTAAAATGCGAAGGTGGTGACATTTTTTCGCATTCACTCGTTCGCAATTGCCCAGAAACGCAGGGCCGGCCTTCACTTGATTGGGCGGATTGCTTCCAATCGGGCACCGCGACCCCTACTAACTTACGCATGCTTACACTCTCAATCGAAGCTGCTGGCGCGGAGTCCACAATATTTTTTAAGCGTGGGGCCATTGTCAACGAAAATAAATGTGTAACGTTCGCAGAATCGCTGCGGATATTTGTTTGCGTGTTGTCTTTAAGCGACGTTCCCCTTGATTGATTATTATCGAGCCTGGGGAGGAAGACAGATGCCTTCACGTGGCCCTCCCTGTTGCGGCATTTCTCGAAATGCTTACTAAACCTGTCAACTTGAGAGCAACCGCTGCTACCGTACTGGATGTGTTCGGCATGGGGTGGGTCATCAAACGCCCTTCTCAGGGCGCGGCAGCAGAAATGCTGCCGAAGATCCACGACCCAACATACTCCAGCTGAACATCGAGGGGCTCACTGCAACCAAGATCTCTGTCATTGAGTAGCTAGCTTATAAGAACAAGGCCTTCATCATCGTCCTGCAGGAGACCCACTGAACAACTGTAGATAAGCTAGTGATTCCCAACTTCTCACTAGCTGGGTCAATCCTGAGCAGGAATCACGGCCTTGCCACGTTTGTCCACGAGCGGTTGGAATGGTCACT
>Ga0210059_1001731_pt1 | contig 33291 bp, 19 predicted proteins | sample Ectturendosymbi2_FD_188042 | JGI IMG/M metagenome (GOLD analysis project Ga0210059, IMG submission 188042) | Ecteinascidia turbinata endosymbiont from Florida, USA - Sample 2 (SPAdes) (version 2) | ecosystem: Host-associated > Tunicates > Ascidians > Unclassified | place: Key West, Florida... | reverse complement strand
AGGCACGCCGGTAAAAATACGTCGCACGAAAAGTTTTGGTAAACGGTTGAACACCAGGGAGCGCTCGAGCTTTCTTCCCGAAACCGTAACATTTGCTGGCTAGTTGGAAATGTCGCTCAAGACGGTGGTTATCAGGCGGTGAAAGACCACTTTCAGAGTCCCTTGACGTTCCAGTTAAGCCAGGTCGGCCGGTGTTCACAGCACCGTGAAGCAGCCGGTCACCCGTGTCGTGACGAAAGATCCGACACGTCGAAGTTCCTGGTCGCGCGGTCAGCGATGCGTGACGCAATGCATCTGCAGTCCTTTGAAAAAAACACAGTTCCGCTTTGCTCGCCTGGTATGCCGTGCAAACGCGAGGCTGGTGTCGAGTTACCCGGGAGAGCGATTCGAAGCAAGAACAACAGCTCAACTTAACGAAAATCGTTGACCCGCTGAGAACAGCCGGCTGCGCGGGCTGCACTTGGGACGGTTTTTCGCTGCATGCGCGGACGTTTGCAGCTGGCGCCGGCAACGCCCTGCTTTCGACTGATACTGGCGCGCACGGTCCCGGTTCTGAGTGTGATGCTGTGGTTTCCGCATTCAGAAAGTGAAAACGCTGCCTTCCGCATTGCAGGGTTAATCGGCACGGGACTGTTTAACTGGTTTGGATGGCGCAGTGCAATTTAATGCAATTACGTTTAAACTGTCATCGCCAATGTCAAAGAATTCCCACCCGATGTTTGTTGTGTTGGGACGCACGCTGATGAACATCCATGATGAAGCAAAATTTGGCAAGCGCAATGTAAACTGTGGCCGTGGAAACTGATATGGATTTTCCTATCGCAACACTGCTCCTGCAAACACTGATTTTCACATGCAGTGCGCTGAAGAAGCCTGTACTTAGTCGGTCCTGCCCGTTTCCGTCGGCGTAGTAATCATGCACGGCAGTGTCGGAAAACCTAAAATTTATTTTAGGAAGACCGCCAGCACCACGAAAGCCTCAAGTTGACGTGCTTGCGGAAAATGTTTCGAATGCCGCTGCCCTGAAGCTATTGCAAAGATCTTCTTGCAGTATTTGCACGCGGATTTTTCCCTGCCGAAAGATTCAGGTTGTTTCATTCAGCACGAAACGGAAATGTTCCTGCATTTCCCACAAATACAAGATTCCCTGTGCCGTGCCCGATCATCGTTCACATCAAAGGCGATGCCGCGCGCTCGCTCATCAATCGTGAGTCCTACTGACGTATTTTGTGCTTTCTCGAAAATTACACCTATTTGCGGAAGCAAGGTGCCGTTAATTCACACTAAATCGTTTTCCAGCATCGTTGTCAGCCGGTCACACATGCTGCTTACAACCCACCCGAACAGCAGAAGCTTCCCAACTTGAAAGCTCAATCGTTGTGCGAGAGCTCGTACCATGTCACACATCATCGATGCCGCCAGCCGTGACTTCCAGCCCAAACTCCTGCTTGGCTCTCTACCCACCGCTGTGCAGTGGTTCGTGAAATTGCTTACCGTAATCTCTGTTTTCGTGTCGTTCAACGACCGAAGGCCACAAACCTTTATTTACGCCGAACAACATCGGGAAATTTTATGACGCGTTGCTGTAGCGTATAGCCCCCTCGAAGAACGGGACGGTAAACCCCTAGCTTGCTCAAAACAGACTTCGATTGAATGGTTTTTTTTCGCAGCCAACGAACAGAAGCGTCTCCCGGGGGGATCCAAACAACGGTAGGTGGCGTTTTGGGGCAGACGTCGTCAACACGAAACTTGATTCTCCTGAAATATGTCGGCGATAAGTTGTCTGTTGTTGCTGTGTTCAGAGGCGCTTTATCTTCCGCAGCGAGGTCTGGCGGTCGTTTCGCCGGCTTGGCGTTATCGACTTCGTAAACAACGTCTTCTCGCGCTGGAAAGCAAATGCGAGACGGGAACTCGCACGTTCTCGATTTTTTTTCGGGTTTTAGTGAACCGCACAAACAAACAGGTGCTAAAATCCACAACCTATTCATCTGGCAGCAGTTTGAGATCTACTGCAGCGTCGTGCGTGGATAAAGTTTCCTCAGTTCACGTGACCTGCGTGCATCAGTCGTGCTGCTTTTCTCCAGTTTTCACGATGTGTCCACTATCACTCCTCAGTAAACGGCGCGGTGGTTGACTGCAGGTTGTTAGCTTTTGCGAGTCTTACAACCGAGTGACTAACATCACATCGACTTTCCGCTGACACGCTGATGCGCTGACGTTGGCTCCACTTTGACCTTTCTATCCCTTCTCCCCAGACAAGATTACGTGATTGTGCGGACATGGGAATGGCCGGTTGATTTTCCAAAAGAGTGCAGTAGAAATGTCAGAAGATTTTTGAAAGAATAGTCATTTTGGGTTTGTCGTACGTGCAGACTAGATGCTCCATAATTCTTGCCAGTTGACGTCACTCATCTGCTCCCCGCAAATTCCTCGCTCACTCATGACCGCATACCTTGCGAGCCCTAAGACGAGGGATTGTGTGATGAACGGTATTTACCTGATCGCGACGAAAGTAAAGTTTTGCTTCGAATGTCGACCTGGAAATTCTCCTCTTCGCCCAACAACAACCAGCGATCGTCACGCGCAATCGATCATGTTTAAACGCTGTGTCTGACGTGAGCGCCCGATCTTACGCATCTGCATTGTTGGGAGGCGGCGCGAGAAGCTGCTTCGTCCTCTTCTTGCTTTGAAAGTCGTACCCGCTCTGTTTCCGTCGCCCGCGCGACAAGCGCACGGGCATTTTCGCGACAGTATTGATGCAACCTGCGTTTTTTCCGTCTGTAATTTTCCTCAAACACGTGGGCGTCGCTGCGTCTAGCTGTGCGATCTCTTTTCACCGATTGCGCAAATGTTGAAAACGAAGAACTTACTGGACACGATGAAAGCAAACATCAACTCTTTTGGGATGGAGAGCAAAGGTTTTGAGGATGTGTTTGACTTCCAACTAATGTACTGTATTTTCTCCTTGCGTAATTCGCGGAAGGGTTGTTTTTCATATTCGTACAATGTGTACGAATTGAAACGTGGACTTGATCAGCACCAGAGCAGCAGATGAACCAAGTGAAATCAACTCTTTAAGAACTGAAATGAACAAATTCTGAAATAACTATCTAATAAAGGAAATAAAATAAACTCTTGAAACAAGCACCTGAAATCAACTCTTAATTAGTAACAGCATTAATCTGCAAGTGGAGTGCCAGATCTACGTTCGAACACCTGAACACGGAGAAGACATTGCTAACGAGAAACTGTGCGCTCCATATGTGTTGACTTTAGTTTTGTGGTTGCTCGCAACTTGATTGGATGCGAGCTCAGCACATCACAAACGTGGTGGCGTCGTCGCATCGCATGCCTCAGAAGCTGAAGTTGGCAGCATTTGTGGCGATTCGCCCATTCAACTGCTACAATAAATTAGGTATTCGTAAATCGAGCCTGTGCCGCATCGTTTAAGACTCATGCTCGTGAATTGACAGTTCCTAGGGATTCGCTGTCGTCACAGCCACGTTACGACGCCAACGCACGACCGTCACGAGACAAATTTCAGTAAATTTTCCTGTTATTTTAGTCACAACCTGGCCTTTCACGCTGCTTTAAAGCATTGTTTTCCCGTCTGCTCCAGCCGTAGACAATGTACGTGACAAACAGCGTTGCGAGGCTTGACCGGCTTTCAGTGTTGTCGAGATGGTCGAACGCGTTTAAATGATGCTGTGGGGATCAAAATATTCGTGTGGCCCAAGTCAGGAACCCCAGGTCTAGCGTGTCATCCCGAAAAAGCGATAATAGCCAATAACAGGAAGCGTAAGAGATTGGGTGACGTTTGTTCATTTATGCTTACTTTTGCGCGCCTTTCACATAACGGAACGCACTTGCGTCACAACACCCGTCGCGAATCTGCGTGTGTTGTCAAAAATGGCGGGTGCCGCAGCGTAAATGCTTCAATTCTTCTTTATCTCTATGATTCTTGAGCAGTTGTGATGACATGTGCGAACAAATTATGAAGGGTTTACAAAAATCGCCAAGTCGCTTCACCTGGAGCGGTGATTTTCTCGATCCCCTGGGGGCGATATTGAACAATCAGGGGCGAAAAAATCGAGAGGGCATTAAACTACAAAGGGGGGCGAAAACGACTGTTTGATTAACTTCAACTTCTTCATTGTTCGAGCCTGTTGTTGCAATCCACTGCTTGGCCGCACCAGATCTCGGGACAGGTGTTGAGCAGCCATTCAGTTGTCTCGTCATCCAGAACGGTCAGACCATGCGCTCCATAGGGACGTAGATGGATCGGCAAGTGAAGGACAACATATTCAACGGTCTGTTCCTCTGCGCTACACTGACAAGCCGCAGAACGGACCATACCTCATTTGTACAAGCACGAGCGGAAACGTCCGACACCGGTGCGGAGGCGGTTAAGTCTGACCCAAACTGTTCTTGGCAGGGCCATTCCAGTAGGTTGGTTGCCGATATCGGGGATGAAAGTACGGAGTCTCGTAGTGTTCTCCAATCACTCCGCGTTCCATTGGTGACCCGCCCAGAGCGCCGCACTTTTGTTGTTGTCGTCAGATGAATTAGCTTCAACAGGCTCCAATCATAACAAACTCGACACGAATGACAGTGCGTCGCTGCGGTCGGGAAAAGTGCGATTTGTGCAGAATAGGCGACTTCGAAATGAAACCGTTTTTGCAATCAATCTTTCAACAGATACTCGAGCATCAGGTGTTTTTAATGTTGCGGGGAACTTTCTTGAGAAAAAGAAATCCCAATGAGGAATATACTGCGTTGTGGGGCAGATCATGTACTACTATCTGTGCTTGGGAAGCATCGAGGATTCGATGCATTTCAGTTACTTATGAAAACGTAAATTCCGTGACTGGCTCGTGATCATTTCGTAATTCGCATGCAGCATTTGGTAGCGCGGCATCTCAGTGCTGAACTATCACCCTCCGAGTGTTGCGATAAAATTTCACAACAACGTAAAAGCTCATACTCTCACGATAGACTGCTCTGCTCCGTTTGCATTAAAAGCGACGAAGATTTTGAACGTCTTTTACTTCATACCACAGTACGATGGCTTTCAAAGGGCGCTTGCCTGAGTCGCTTCTCTGCTCTTTAATGATTCAGTTGTTGAACTTCTCGCTGGCATTGACGATCAATTGGTTGAAGCAGTGAGACCATTGAAAAATGATGTTGCTTATCCAGCTGATATTCTCAAGCCATGAATGAAGTAAACAAGGAATTCAGGACGAAAAGATCACTCTTGTCAGGTGCAATGGTGTTATCATCTCATTTGCAAACAAAATAAGGGTCGAAACACTCTTACACAATTCCCAGATCTTTGTGAAAATATGTTGCTGAAGAAGAAATGTTGAAATACTGATACGCGCTTCGATACCCAGGTGAAAGGTATGAAAATACGCTTTTCAGATATTGTTTACCTCAGTGTTCCAAGCTGGGTAGTTGGTCATTTTCTGCACAACCTGCTTACTTGGAAGTTGAAGTTCAAAACCAGTTCATCGACTTGCAAATAGGTTGCGAATCCAAAATGCTCTTTCAAGAAGAACGATACGATTTGTGTCTGTTTGTTGACAGATATCATTCCTCTGAAGGGAAACCAGAATGTGGTTTTTATCATTTCCGATCCCACATCATATTTGGCTGAAAAAGGGTTGGCAGCTGTGACCACCATGCTTTCAAAGCAAAGAAATCCTTTATCAATTGAAAAGTGTTTACGATTGTGCCTTACGAAAATGTCTCTTAAAATTGCAAAGATTGTGAAGGTGACCATTCACACTCAGACTGAGCACATAGCTCTCATACATAGAGTTCATATCTTTTAATTAAAATATATTTGAAAACTACTTGTGTTTGCTTCATATGACGCTGGAGGCGCTAACGGCGTGTAGAAAACAAAATGTTGGTGATTCGACAAAAAAGTTAAGAACGACCGTTTAGGATTGCATCGTAACGTGAAATACGCAGCGAGTCAGTGTTTCATGTGAAACCTCAAGATTAGCAACGTATGCAGAGAACAAAGAGGTTTATTGTCTTCAAGCTAACTAAAAACAGCGCGTTTTGGAGGAAAATCTGCATCGCATTCACAACATTTTTCGTTGCCATTGCAAACGAAGTATGCAGATAGTTGGATGTTCCCCGGTGATCGGTGTAAGACTTTTTTTCCAAATAGAGCTTTCAGCCTCCGGACCTCTCCCACCCGGTCTAGTAGTTCGCAGGCTTGCAGTCGGCAAATGCTCATTGAACCAAGCGTCATGCTTTGCAAAAGGCATTGTTTTAGAAGCCTCGCAGGAGACGCGCCCCACATCGCGCTTGGGTGCACTGATTGGGCTTCTCGCCGAATTTTTGCGCGATGGCGTCATTGTCGCTCGTTCGTTTTCTTGACTTGACCGCGTGACTCAAATGCCTTCGAAATTTTTCTCCCGCTTAAACTTTTTTGGGGTTGCAAGTTTGGCATCTCTAGAATTTGAAGCGAGCAAACAGAACTTGAAAAATTGAGGAGAAAGAAGAAGCAAAAACTCGGATTGTTGCGGCGTGTTCAGCATCACAGCTCGCATAGCCACGAAGTGTAACTCTGCACAAGTTGTTTTTGACGAAATATGTGCGCCTTGCAAATACAGTATGTTCCGTCAATCTCTGGCGATGCGAAATGCATGTTAAATTTGTTTCCCAAAAAAGGTTTGAAAAAGAAGACTCGACGCCGTTGTTAGGTCCCGTTTCAGTTCTTTCGACACTTCGTTATCACCTGAGAGTAATCGCTGTTTCGGAAACGGGTGGATATCGTGGTGTTCACCGGAATTGGCAAGCGCCGGCTCCTTGAAAAAAGACCGCCGGTCAACTTCGCATAGTTAGCGCGCTTTTCTGGAATTCGTTACCGTTGCGGTTAAAGCTCGCTACACCTAGCCATGTAGTCTACCCACTGCAGTGGGATCAGAACTTTTTATCATCATTTTTTTTGGATCTATTAGTTTGGAAAAATAATTTTCCAGACTTGATCTTTTGCCATACATCTTCATAATATTTCATTCAAGATTGATATAACTTTATTTATATTGTCTTGAATGTTACAGTGCCTGTATTTGACCTGGGTAGGTCATACGGAAATGTTAGGCCAGGAAAAAGTCTGGACAATGTCTGGAAAAGGTCTTGAAAAAGTCTGGAAATTTGTTTTCAAAATTGCGTAGGAACCCCGTCTCCATGACGTGGTGACGTTTATGCAAGAGATCACATTTCCAGTTTCCTGCGGCGCTGACTTCGCCACACGATCAGTTGCATTGCGAAAACTACGAAATGGTCGACATGGTTGGAATTCTAGTTTTCGGTTTAAATTCATTCATTTATTTTTGCAGTTTGAACCGTTTTCCTGCGTGGCATTTGATTTCAAGCGAAGCGCCCTGTCGTTTGTGTAATTAATATTGCTTTTTTTCAAGGCAAGAAAATTGCCAAAAGGTTAAATGTTTATTTTATGCTATCGGCAGCGGGTTTGCTCGCAGACCAATGGCTACACGGACAAACTTTCATAGATCTGAAATTTCGCAGCGAGATTTCTTTCAGTTCCTGCGCATCTGTGTTATTTTGTTAGAACAAGAAGAAAGTTGCGATGGAGTACAAGGACGAAACTGCTCAAAAGATGTTTTCGTTTTCGAAAGTGAGCACTGGGAAGATTGCTGCGACCTTCAGCTCCTGACATGCGCCAGCTGACAGCCACGACCTCGTCGTCGCCTTCGCAGTGAATTATTTTCGCCTGTTTCTTCTTTTTAACGCATGTATTCTGTGAAAACTTCGTTCAAATCACGACCCATTTCCTTGCGGACCTTTGTAAAATCTTCCATCGTGTTGTAAGTAAACGCAATCAGCCCATTGTGAACGGCGGTGCTTACTATTTGCGGTTCAGGCCAATTCGCCATCATCACGCAGTGGTTTCGGACTTTCCGGTTTGTCCACGAAATGCAACAGGACTCACTCGTTCAGCACCCTGCAATCAGTTCAATCACACTCAACGTGGCCCGGTATGCACGGTGCTTTGATACGATACCTTCCGTGTCTTTTTCTATTTGTACATCGCAAGTGCCTGACTTTTCCACAAGCAATGCTTCCCGTTCCTTCGCGCAGTTTCTCACGACGTTCATTTCTTTGCACTGATTTCCTCTTTTGAGGTGTGAGACCTTTTCTCGTCAGTTCATTCCTTTGAGCGTTCGCTGTTGTCCGCCGACGTCCAGCCCTGGCCATTGCGTTTCGTAGTGGGACGATGTCCGTTTTTCTGTGTGCGTTTTATTAAAGCTTGGATCACTAGCATCACGTACAAAAACTCTACCTTCCTGCTTGCAGCGTGGAGCGAACACAAGTGCTATGCCGAAACACATTTAGCGCTGTGGAGTTAGTTCTAACGGCTGGAGCGGAGTTTGACCAACTAATGACTCGTTTTAATTGATGCTTTGCGTGTTTTCGACCCGGCCCCCCTACAGCGAAGCGGTCGCTTACATTTTTTTAAAAAGCGCGGCCGAATTGATGTCCAACGAGCAGTGAAACTTGGAGCGGCTAGCGGACTACTTGAAAACTGCCTTGTTTTCACCGAAAAGAGACGAGTGCCTGGATTGCTTGTTTTGGCTGAACGATCATGTTTGCAACCGGTACCCCTTACGGCTATACTTCCCAAACCGCTCCTTCGCCCGAGAGTGGAGGCCGCATTTGACCTCGAGCAAATGACCTCAAAATATGTGTCCGCATTGTACACATTGCCCTGTGCCTGCCAGCAACTGAAATCGTCGAACTCATTATCTTCCCGAGACCTAGGTGTTTATTGCTTGATATTGTTAAAGATTTCGACCCAACTGAAACGAACAAAGCATGGGTAGGTTTTGGTTCAATGTTACCGTACGGCATCTGTTGTTCCAGTGCTTTACATCTTCGAATCGCAAACATGACATCGCGCCAGAGTGGAGAATTTCGAACAAAAATACTAAAATAACTTAACGATGCTGTGCATCTGACCCTTTATTTGGTCAAACTATTGATTGAACCGCGCCTTCGTGTCAGGTTTGTGGTGGTTTATTGTACAGAACGCCTATTTGAAGAACTCGGTGCAATCTCTGACCATCATTTCAGTAAATTCAAGCTTCTAAAAATGCGTACGTGAGCCAACCGTTGATGTTCCCTTTCGTCGGTGATTGTCACTTCTTAGGAATGTCGCGCTCTTCCATGTTGCTTGAATCTCTCACTTGACTGATTCCAGGCACTGGATGCTGAAAAAAACGCTACATAGCCCGGCTGGCCCGCTTCTGAGCGTTTCGCTACAGGGCTTTGCTCCTTATTCTCCTGTAGCATGTGAACGTGACAAGGGCAAGGCAGTTCTGCTCAGTCGCCTGCTTCCTTGCACTTAGCTTTTACCTGATGCACGGTACTCAGCGAAGCGTGTCGTGGGTCTGACCTGACCAAGGCGCAACACACCGGCGAGTTCTGCTCTATTGCTTCATTGAACCCATTACAGGTGACGGTCGAGCTTGCGCTCGGCTCTTTTCGAGGCAAATAGTTTTGCAAAGACCTGTAGAGACGCTTTGATGATTTGCTGTTTTTTCCGTGCTTTTGACCACAGTGACATGAACACAGAACACTTACTGTCGTGTGGTTTCTTTGAACTAGGCATACTATGACATTTTGATCCAATGTGCTCCGATGCAAGTAGTTCTGTTTCATTTTCTTTAACTTTTTCGACCTTTTTGCAAATTACAAGTGTGTTCAATTATGCTTTACGGTTCAGTAGTGACGCTGTTTTCCTGTAGACATTCGTGTCTAATCTGAGATCTGGTTGTGCCTCTTGAAAGTGGTCCCTGTTTTGGTGCAAACAACGCTTCTTGTGAGTTACTTGTATCGCAATTACGAATGTCGTGAGAAAACGTGACCAGTGCGGACATGATGAAAATCGTGCGTCAGTAAAGTTTTCTGGAGGTTTACTTGATAGTGAGGATTTTTGCTGCTTGTGGTATGCAAACATTGCGCAACTTGTTGCATGTCTATCGTTTCATAGTTAAGAATGAGTGTCTATAAATTGCCGACCGCCCAAACTAAAAAATTCTGTTAATTAAACGACAGCAAACTGCTATTTAATGTTTTTTTCTGCTGTTGTTTTTAATTTAATGTTTTTTTTCTGCTGAGAATTTAACCTGGGCAGCTGTCGTGTCTGTTGCTTTCTTTCTTTGCCTCCCAATGTTACATCGATTGTAAAAAGATGAGAAGAGATTAAACTCTCGAGGAGAAATTCTACGTTTACTGCTATTGGGGTGGTAAAGGGTTACTGTACATGTGCAAACCTTTCAGTTCTCGTATGATTTGAAACCCAGGGTTAAGCCGCATCTGCATTATTTATTGTTGTTTGTATGTGAAATAAATAGCTTCTTCCCGACGTTTGAAAAATGACTTGCAAAGATCGACAATCAGACTTTGCACCAACCCGTGGCCTGTTGGTAAGTGCGTCGGCTTCGGTGATGAGTCTTGAAGGCAAGAAAAGCAGTCAACGTCACCAGACCTTGTAGAAACTCAAGACGTGGAGCTATAAGACCCCTGTTGGCATAAAACGCCATCAAAACTCTCAAATTTGAGATAAGTGTTAGTAATGCAGTGGTTTGCGAAGGACCAAAAATGGGTCCCGCCAAGGCGATCTAACCTGGCTTCTATGTTTTCGATGTGACTACTGATTGTCTGTGTCTGTATGTTAGATACTTGAGAAAAAAAAGTAGATTTCTGACATTGATAACGAACTTAGCAACTAAATTGCCAAAATTCATCCGTACAATCAGTGGTTTTTACGTGTTCACATGTTCTGTTTGAGGCTTGGGTCCTCAAGAGTCCGAGATGCGGTGTAGTAATGATTTGCGGCGTGAAAAGAATCTCGTAAAATTGCATGATTTTCTTTTTTGAGAGGCTGTAACAAGAGAGGTCTGTGCCAAAGACGCAATAACCACGTTTTATTGTTTTTACGGCTCTCACCTTGTGTAAATTAAGAATTAGTGTATGGTTGAAGCGTAATCATAAAATGAACCTGCCAAATAAACGAACAACTAGGGTAAGTCTTCTTGTGTGTGTACTTTCTGAAGAACTTTTGTTAATGCAGGCAGACTTTCGTATGTTTAATGGGTTGAATTTAGGTGCGCAATAGCCAACATGTCAAGCTTGCCTTTATTCATGTCATGTGAAAGAAAACATGCTGTGCGTTCAGGTTGCTACTCCAGTGGTTTGGTTTCTCAATTTTATAGCTATTGATTTGTGCAAGCCTAGGCCGCATGGTCTTTAATTTTGTTTAATTGGCGTGCGGCGTGGTTAACCCTTTGACCAGTGTGCCGCGGAAGTTTTTGGAATTTTTGAAAATAACCAATTAGTATTGGTGGCTGAAAGTTCTGTTTCATTCTGACTTGTTGACAAACTGAACAATTTGCATTCCAGTCTCCGAGGACCATCAGAAAATATAATCGCAGCACCATCAAAGCTCCGTTCGTTAGACAAAAAGTCGACGTTGTGAAAAACTAGAGCCTCAAAGGAAATCTTTGATTGGTTCTCCACTCTTAATGAATCCCCACTAAAAAAGGAAATTGTTTCTGAAATCATGAACTCATTCGTCTGGAGTACAGCTGTCACTTCACAATTACTTCCCTGAGTTTGCTGTTATGGACTTTAGATGGGTAGTTGATCCATTTGGCATCAATGAATCAAGCAATTTTTCTACCGAAGAAGAGCACCTCATTGATTTGAGAAACGACCCGTTTTTTCAAGTGTTGCTTCCCTAGGCCTAAAACAACTTATGTGAATTTTGGCGATCTGCTTACAAATCCTATTCACTGATCGGTGTCAAAGCCATCAAAATGGTCTTTCCATTTGCGTTTTCATAGCTCTGTCAAAATGGATTTTCTGGTGACAGAAATTAAACACAAAAAACGATAGAAACTTCTTGGAATTGACGACGAAATGTGCTTTTTTGGCAACGACGGAACCTCGTTTCAGTCTTACTTGTTCCCGAAAACAGGCACACCCATCGCATTCAATTTTTTAAAGCAAGTTTTTTTTGTAGTAGGTGTGCCGCGAATTTTTTGATTTTCTTAGTGCGCCGCAAGCTGAGAAAGTTTAAGAATCACTGCTTTAGACATTGCATGTTGAAATGGAGATTTGATCAATGGTGATGTGTGTACCAAAATAAAGTCTTTTTACAAATTGTTTCAACTGGAAGAACGTGTGTTGGAGCCCTTTTTTCTTAACGGTTGAATTCAATGACTGTTAGTGGAAGCAAACTGCCAGACGTGTTATCCTTCACCACATAAGTTTTCAACCAGTCTTCGAGCTTACGCTTTGCAATCTTGAAACTTAAGGTTACAGATATCGCAGATTGGTTATGCACGGCCAACACGTCCAAGTGAATTATTATAGTTCACAGCTAACGCAGTTTTATTTCCGGGGTAAAACCGCTAATTTTCTGCTTTGACGGGCAACACAATTGAATATGCAGTGTGAGACCCAAAGTCAGTTGGTTTGCTAAGACTGCGAATCGTTGAAATATTCTGCGTTTCATTCAGTACTCGCTATACCACCCTGACGAAGCAGTAATGAAATAGTAGACTTGTAGTAGAACCAGGGTTGCCAAGTCTAAACAGACCTGTCAAGCGAGGAAAATTGCCACATTCCGCTAGAATCCGCTTGAATAAGACAACTTGTGTAGGCCACCAGACAAGTTATCCGCTAGAATCTAGCGGATTTAGGCCGCCAGACCAATTATTTTACAGCTGAACAGGATTAAAATTCGCTAGATCTAGCGGAAAATCCGCTAAATTGGGAGCCCTGAGTAGAACCATACCTCGATTCACTTCACATCGCAGTTTGCTGAACCTGATCAGGAAAGTTGCTCATCTTATGCTGCAAAAGCACAGGTAGCTAGTACGACCATTTCTTTGTTAACCTGGTGCAACATAGCAGCATGACATGAGCCTCCGTTTGTCAGAAAATAATCAAGGTAAATCATTGCAAATGAATCAGAATTGCTGCACAAATACTTTCACAGTGTCACTGAATCCTTTAGGCCGAAATAACGTTGCGTACTAAATTACCGAGTTTGTTCTTGAATGCAAAGATTAACTGATGTAGCTCATCCAGCAATATGACAAGATTTGAAATGAGGACACTTAAATGCCCGAGCGAGCGTCCGATCGAACGAAGGAGGACAAACGTTTGGAATGCCGGACAATCTTGTGTAAAACTTCCACCTAAGCGACAGTACTATTATTTCTTCATGCTTTTCTTGCTTGCACAGAGTTCTTGTTCATATGGGATCCAGTATCGCAGCCAGAATGAGCCCGAAGAGGCCATGCTCCCCGAAACTTACTTGCTCAGATGTTTCGCTGGTGCTTTATATCAATTTCATTTGTTCGATGCCGACAAGTAGAAGATATTTCACGTCATATCCTGTTCTAATAGACCAGAAATGGAGCTGTGACATCGAAATCATCTTTACGCAAAGTAGGTAAAAATTGAACCCTGACGACATCAGTGACTGGCCCTCCCGAACAAAATTCGTGGCTGCGCCACTGATGTGATCACTTCTTCCACGCAACTTGAGGATTTGTGCGTCATCGTCGATAAGCTTCGAATCGACAACGATTACTGCCATCATGATAAAAACATTAGTACAAGTACCGAGCTGGAGACCGCATTAGATGTATAGTGCATGGGCGCAATTTGGTGGGGGACACAGGGACGTTCCCCCCCACTTTTTCAGACGGGGGGGACATAATATGCCATGTCCCCCACGTTTTTCTCTTTAGGTTTTGTATTTGGTAGGTTTCAAAAATAAAAGTGATGTTTGTCAAGTTTTGTGTGAAGAACTTTTCATGTTAGATGGTAGGCCACACATAGCCAAGTTGATGTTGAAACAGTTTGGTGTGGTATCACTGATTCTGTTAGTTTATAAATTTTAACTTCTGCAAAATAATTTTTGTATTTTTCAAGTTTCTAGAGACTGTGAAAGATATTTAACTGCTTCTGTCCGACATTTTACCCTGTGTGGTATACTGTTAGAAAGGTTATTTTCTTGTAACAGTGAGAATATTACAGCTGCACGTGTGAGAGACCACAGTACAGCCATGATTTGTTCCGTGCAGAAATGTAACTTGCTTTGCTGAAACGTTAGTTGCCACGTATTCAGAAACAAACAGCGTATATATAATGTTAGAAAGTTAGATTTTCAGGCAAATCTTTGCGAAGCTTTCGCCGAAGACAAAAAGCAGCACTATTGTGGAGACTTAATTTTGTGATGGGGAGTTTCGCAAAAGACTTTTTTCAACCATTAGTGAACAGGATTTCAGTCAAAACGTTGGAGAAGTAGCCTACAGTATTTACCTAGCTGTATATTGACCTATAGCTCAAAACATAACTTCCAATGACGCCACAGTGGTGACCAACAAATCCAAAAGATATTTTTTCCTTGACTCTTACACTTTGTTCTTGTGCTGAATGCATTGGTTCGTAAGTCATCTGTTTTACCTGACTTGAGTTTAACCAAAGCCACAATGCAGCAATGTTTATATCCAAGTGCGAAACATTTGCTTTACAGATGCATCACACGTAGTTTTGTTGGACATTCTTTTTAAGGTAAAACTTGGTACTTTTTTTACCAATTCACCGTTGTGCATTTTGATTTAAATCTCAAACAAATTTTGTGTCGTTATGCAAGTAAAACTCTTAGAATGAAACTTCTGACATGGTGCAGAGTCATAGGCGTAGCCAGGGGGAGCCAAAGGGGACATGCTCTCCCCCAAATTTTTAGAAAATATAGTCATTTTGTGCTTTGAGAGGCGTTTTTCCAAACAAAATAGTGTTATTCGCCTAAAATCAAAAATTGTGGAACCCCCAATTTTTTGACCCTCCCAAATTTTCTGGCTAGCTACGCCACTGTGCAGAGTTATAAGTCGGGCCGGGCTCGGGCTTAGGTTTGTCAAAATATTTCGGGCCTGCATACAAAACTTTTTTGTAACATTCGGAGTAGCGATTTTTTTCTTTCGTGATGTAGAAGATTTGTTGTGCTCTCCGCTGTAACTTCTGTGAGTGAAGTGATTGTGATTTTTCTTCAGCTAATTCTGTTTGCAAACACAGCTGCGTTCTTTTATTCTCTGCTGGGTTTGGTCTCACACTCTTTTTGAGGAGGCGACAATGGTGAGGAAATCCGCACGCGATGACGTTGCGTCGAAAAGATCAATCACTCACGCGATTCTTGGCTTGTTTTAAGGCGCCTACAAGCTGGCTTTTCATGTCTATAGCGCTATCCCAGAAAATTTCTTTTATGCCTATAGCGCCATTGTAGATAGTTTAGTGATAGTTTATTTTTTTCTTGGGAAACATTATATTCCCCAGTATTATCGTTGACTAACATGCTACGCTTGTGCCACATTATGCCAATGTTTTGGTCAAGGTGATTGCTATTTTGGGTGTGATAAACCGTGTACCTGCAACTACACCTGTACGCTACTTTTTTGTTACTCCACAGTTGCGCATATCCTAACTCCCTCGGTAAATTTGGCTTTCGGGCCTAAATCGGGCTTCAATTATAAATGTCGGGCTCCATCAGCATTTTGTGCACTTCAACTGACAGCTTTGATAAAACCCAATTGATATGTTCTACTATGTTGCTGTGCTTGTTTTCATCCAAATATGGTAGTAATGGAAGCAGTATGAACTACAGTACCGTGTCCAGCAACAAATTTAAGCATACTAAATATGTAAATCATCTGCAAGGACAAAACGTGATTAGTGTTGCTCTCACAACACCTCTAGAAATAAGATTGGGAATCCGTATATAAAACGTCACTTCTGCATCGATCCGATGACTATATTGGTTTCATAACAAGCCAGGTTTTTTAAGGTGTTTTAGGGACCCGATTCGGGTCCCTTGGATTTAAAATAGGGTCCCTAGAATAAGAGAAAATTATCATCGGGTTCCTAGCATCAGAGAAAATCGGGTCTGAATCAGAGAAATCGGGTCCCTACAGGTCCATACCGGGTACCTAACATTTTCCTTAAAAAAAACCTGTACCAAGCTGTCCCCCCACATTTTACAACAAAATTGAGCCCATGGTATAGTGGATGTAACCATTCGCTTTACGAAGTGGCGTTTCACAAATTGTGATTTTTTTACTGTATGTGCTTGCTCAAAGGTGTAGGAGCAGGCAAATTTTTGGGGGTGCTAAGGATTTTCCCGAATTCTCGCAAACTTGTCCGAAAAAATAACCCCATAAGAAAAAGTGACCTCCAAAAAAAGCTCTTCCTTTTATTTTGGGCGCCGTTTGGCGCCATGTTTGCTCATATTTTCACGGTTTTTCCCGGGACAATAATGAGGTTTGGCGCCCCCGTGTTTGAACTTGAGGTTTTTCGGAAGCAAATGCACTGTACTAAAGAAAGTACTTTTGACACTGTTGGGCCTTTTTGGCGCCCCACGCAGTGATTTCGCGCCCCAACGGTGATTCGGCGACGGGGAATTGTTCCTCCTTTACCCCCTCACTACGCCCCTGCCCCAAGCATTCATAAACTGCAAAGCTGCATCAACACCGTGCCCTTACCTAAAACGATAAGTTGGGCGTGTTACGTCAGCACCACGAAGCATAATGACAAAACTGTGGTATTGTGACATGCCATAACACGAGGGTCAGACACTGTTACAGAACAAGAACGCTCGCTTGCCATGTCTACGAGCCCTCGTCCTTCTCACCTATAAAAAAGGATAAGTCAGTCCGTACTGCTGCATTTCAGGCAAGAAGATATGAGTCAGAATCTGCCTGAGACGAGTTCAAATCCATGGCTGTGAGAATTTGACTGTTACGATAATAACTGTTGTTGACGTCGTACAGATTTACAAATTACTTAAACTACTGCCGCCCATTCCGACTTTATGAAACTTCTTCGATGGCCACTAGTGTCCAGTAAATAGGCTGAATACAATGCTCCAGTCCAGAGACTAATGTAGAGAACATTAGTTACTCCTGTATAAATTAGCAGTTGGTATCGCTGCTGTACTAGTTGAGCAAAAAATGTTAACTCATGCAAGAGATTTGTTAGTTTTGTTTAGAGCTAGCTTTTTCTGTCCAAATTTGGCTTTCTGTTCGATATCCAATGCCTCGTGAAAAGAGTTTAGATTGCAAAATGCTGGTTTCAAGTGGTGTAACTTAAAATTATCCCGTCCTGAAGACCTGACATTTTTCGAATTGCTTTGCAAATAATGCTGACGATAGCAGTTATACAGTATTTACTGCAAGCTGCGAACGATCTTTCAGTTAACTGAAACTGGTCCTTTCATACCTTCGGGCCTCATTTATTAACAACAAGCCAGGGAAGTTTATGTGATATAGCTTCGATGAGAATATAAAGGGACGAAACAGCAAAAGCTTACTTTGATGAAATCATAGACGAGTTTGCTTCGATGAAGGCACGGAAAGTGTTGTTTTGTTTTAATTAGCATTTTTGTGTAATTCACCCAGAAAAGGCTGGATATGTTTATGTATCGATGGAATTGTGGTTTTCGAACAGAGGTGATACCTGACTTACATTACATATTTCATTGCACAATTCAGATTGAACGTGTTTCGTTTTAAAAGACATTGTCGTTTGCAGTTGCAATATGTTGTTTGATTTTTTTGTGTGAGATATACAATTTTGTCAAGAAACACAAGGCAGACCCATAGACTACGATAACATTACTATTTGAATGTTTTGATGTTCATCAATAACAAAACTAAATGAGTATAGAAGTATGTTGCTGTCGTCATTGACAGTGGTGCAGGAGGGGGGAGTGCAGGGGGTGCAAGCGCACTCCCAAAAGCTTTGATTTATTGAAAATCCAGGCAAATTCCCTGAAAAATCGAGCAAAATATCTGAAAACTTGGGCAAAATCTCTTCAAATCTAGGCAAAAATGGCGCCCAATGTTTGACTTCGAAAAATGCCGCCCAACGTTTGCAGAAAAACAAGTGAAGGCCATTTTTTGGAGGTCGCACCAAAATACGGTCAACAAAAGTTGCACGACAATGTTTTGGGCAGGTTTGGGAACATTTGGGCAAAAATTTTTTGCACCCCCCAAAAATTTGCTTGCTCCTACACCTGTGATCATTGATAATTTATATTTTACTTGCTGAAAAATTTAAAGCGAAAATAAACACAAATATTTTCCGTTTTAAAAGATTTATTTTCCCTACGGTTTATCTTTAGTAAAAATTGTGTCAATATTTAATATTTAAGTTATCAGCAAGGGCGCATATTGAAATTTTGCAATGGGCGCCACTTTGCATAGATACGCCACTGATTACTACCTACGTTATTCGGAATTCCCCACGGTAACTACGCATATTAACTTGGATTGGGAGAATCTGAATTAAAAAAGAGAAAGCCACAATAACGATTCTCAGCTAGTAAAAGCAGTTGAAGTCATTCATACGTTTTTATTTAAATTGATAGTGAAATTAATGGATAACGTCGAGTGAGCTTAACGAAGTCAGCGATTTCATACAACTCTGGAAAAAGAGTTCACGAAATTGTGCGCCATGTCTGATGGACGAACAAAGTACAACAAGCCCGCCCATATACTGCGTAGCTAAGCTGCGAAAAACGACATAATATCAACATGCTATTATTATTGAACTGGATCGTGAGGTAACAACATTTGAATTCGCAACATTGGACATATTTAGGAAGCAGCTCGTTGGCTCTGAACAACGAAACGGATAAGGTTGGGGTGCACTACGTGGTATTCTAATGCAAATGTATTTCTGCCCGCTTCCCACATTTTTTGCTTGACCGACGTAAGTCCTTGTTATTGTTCCACTGTCAAGTACCTGGAGATCGCATCAATTACTGTTTCGTGACGAGTTGGCGTTCAATCAACCGTCGCAAACTGGTCTTTGCCATTCCAAACGATGTGATTCAAATGAAGAAATCTAAGCATGCTAGGCTTCATTTTATCCCTTTTCAAGTTCGGAACCTATTGGCAGTGCAAACAAAGATACAACATGCGCAACAAAAATGTTAAGTCTTGGGAAGAAAGGAAGTTTTTGTTGCAGTGCTTATAAATTATTACGGATTTCGGCGACTTTGCCATTAACATTCTATTTCTCTGAAACATGTTTTACTTTACTTAATGTGGAAATTGCGTTTATTTTATACACAACACTTGTAACGATCTATGTTTCGAAAGTAGTCTCAACGAGCACATACACAAGATTGCAAAGACGAGCCAAAGTGTTTTAGACTTAGTTTTGGAGCTTGAAGGGAGAAGCTTAAAAGTAATCTTGAACGGCTTACTTGCGAAAAGCATACTGTATGTGTATTGTGTATCACAAATATGAAATGAGTGCTTAGCAGAAAAATCGCAGGCAGAGGCATGTGTCGCATTAAAACACAGGAACAAAGCAAATTACAATCCAACTTACACTTTTAAAAATTCCAGAAAGGGGAACATAGACTGTTACAATTTCAGAAACTCAGTTTCTTCTGTGTGAAAAAAGAGTACAGTGCTTGTGGCAGCGAAGTGCGCAAAACAGCGCCATTTCGTTTTGAGTTTTGTCGCGTTTCAACTGTTTTTTTAGCCAGTGCCATTAGTTTTGTGTTTTCAGTTTTCATTTCCCAAACATTAGTTCTAGACAGATGATTTCTTGGATGAAACTGTAGTCGAACATGCAGTAAATCTGTCACCTGGTTCGAGAAACTCAGTGTTGGAGACTCTGCTAATAAGCATCGACTACACCAGTGGTTCCCAAACTTTTTGTCCGCGGAACATCGCAAAACTATTTTAAGTGGACAAGGAACCCCCGCCAGAACTGGCGAGTAAACATAAACGCCTTTCCTACCCAAACTGCTGTTATTAAGCTAGATCAAACGATTTAGCGTCTGCCACACGCCCAAAGGGTTAAAAGACATATTAGCAGTTTTGGAAAGTATAGCTCGTGGAACACTTTAGATTTGTCTATGGAACCCTAGGGTTCCGCGGAACCCACTTTGGGAATCGCTGGACTACACGAACGCAACAGCTTTCTTTGAGCCAGCGCAACATCTTGTAGGGACCGAAATGTAAAGACCTGATGTTGCGTACATTTCAAGAGTTCACTGCTAGTTGAGGAGTCCACCTACAGTTGTTGCAGGAGCGCGGGCGAGTCTCCCACTTAAGTGGCGTATTGAGGTTGCCAACCCCAAGTAAAGCAGTGTAAAGGCTCACACCACTTTATCTGTCAGTAACTCCCCAGTAGGACTCTGACTTCATTGCCTTTCTTGTCTCTATTCCGAAATAGAACAAACTAACCAGTGCGCCTGAACATGAAGCCAAGACAACGTAGCGCAAAACGATTGAGTACAGAACAGTGACGAACAACACAGTTGAACATTCACAAGGACGAGCGGAAACAGCGACTAATCGGCGTGATATAGGTGAGTAAGCTATCATGCAAACTGCTAAGTGGTTCACAAACAAGTACGTTGCATTGAATTGGAAGAAGAAAATTCCTGAAATCACGCATTAGAAATTCTCAACATACCAGAGCAAGTATCCATCCACCACAATCGTATTCACGAAAGACCCACGTTTTAAGAAATACCCATATATCAGTTGAAACAACGGATAAAGTTCACCTTAACTTTATTAACCTGCCTGCCACTGGCGAAGATGCACAATGTTTTATTTATGATTAATATATTTGTAGTATATTGGAAAAAATAAAAACAAACGAAAGGTAAAGTTTTATCGTAGTTTTTGGCCATGAAGCTTTTGTCAATGATCGATGTAATTTTTTCGGAACTTTATGTAACTTCTCCGATGCCCGGCATTTCAATATTATTCTGTTTGACAATATTTGTAAAGCTGATCAGTATCTCTGAAAACCAGGAAGAAAAGCGTATTTTCAGAAAGTTGGCCATTCTTGTTTGTTAAAAATTTTAACATCAAAGCAGTAAGTTGCAATTAGTATTAAATAGCATATGGCTGTAGCTTTTGTGGTCATAGAAAATGAAACGAAGGTTCTTCAGATGCAGGTCGTTTAATGAAATAATAATCCAGTGACCCTTAACCTGGGGTCCGTAAACCCTTAGGTGTCCGTAAACCAAAATCCATTCAAGAACAGTTTTTGTCTGCCCATTTGGGCCACTATTCCGCGTCCGCTTATTCGCACTATAACTGTAGTCTGAAATGCTTATGTTGCAAGTTGGCTGACCTTTTTTACTTGACGTCGGTGACGGCAATTGGCAGCAGGCCAAATCCTGAAGTTTGTTTTTTGCCGGGACGGTTGAGGTGCTCACGCTAACAAGCGACCAAATCTAATTTATCAATAATCGATTAAAACGTTGAAAGAAACGAAGGGATAAGCAGCGGTTTTGGGTGCAGTGAACGGGTTCCACAGCTAAAAAAAGTTTGAGAACCAATGAGATAATTCAGTATGAACTTACTATGACTTATATAGGTTTTTCCCTGAGGATTATGCAGGCAACCTAGCGGCAGGCAAATTTTTCTAATTTGAATTGAAACTGTAAGAAGGCATTAATTTTTGAGGAATTTTGGAATTCATTACGTTGAATACTGTTAAATCGATATGGTTAGGCAAAGACAAGGGAGAATACTCTTGTGTGACATTGCCAAATTTTAGATAATACTGTAAATGCAATGAAAAAACACTAGAAAAAGTTCTACACAGGAACGTGATATTTGTGGTAATCAGTGAAACTGCAAAACAATAAGAATAAATAACAACTATGAAACACAAGTTTAGTTTTCATATACAGTATGTGCAAAGAATTGGCACACGCATAACCAATAATCCACAAATATACGATTGTGCTTTTCGATAAAAAAATAAATAATTAAATAAAGTTTCAGCATATGCGCTTTGCACCCTCTTTCGGAGTGGCACGAGCGGTCTGCAGACGCCCATTGCGCTTACCCTGCGCCGTAGGCCCCGCGGCTGCTATGGTAAAGCATTCTTCTGCACCCATCCGTTAATGCTGAGCACGAGGCTAGACAGGCCGCAAGGACTGTATTTCAAATCTTCGGAATTAAATTTTTCAAGTCTTCACTATTATCTGTTCGGGTTTCGAACCGAGCCTGCCAGTTACGGTGGTATGCTCTACTGTGCTCACTCTTTCTCATTTGTCCACTTACCTGGTTCTCGTTAGAACAACTATCTTCAATTGGTTATTTTGTTTAACCGCACTATCTTGGTTTGTTTTTAATACCGTATTGCAAAAACTTGAAATTTTACTGTTTTGCTGTAGTTTGTAAAGTTTTTACGCTTTATGGTTTGTTATTGTACTGAAGGTTCGGCGCTGCATGGGATAAAGTAATACGCTTTTGCCCTCTGAACCACTCCCTGTTTTTTCAAATGCAAAAAATGATTTTGATGGGCTAAATAATTGATACAACTATCCCCAAGATTATCAGTTTTCGCAGTTGCAGGTAACACTCTTTCTGCTGATCCGTTTACACAAATTGTGGATTCAGTTATTCGCTTTCGAAAAGCACAGAAAAGTTTTAAATTAGGAATAAAATATATATGCACCCTGCTCATTTCGCCTGCTTTTGTTGTAGAAAGCCTCCTTGTTTCACTGGCAACAAAACGGCAAACGAGCGCCCAATGGCGTTGAGATGTTGAACAAAAATGCCATATTTTTTCCGAAACTACTTTCCTTTGTAAATTAAAAAAAACTGTGTTTCATAACAGTTTTGTTCATAAATTAAACTTAGATGTAATTTCAGTGATATTTATAGCATCTCAGTTCACAACAGTTTATGCGAGGAGTGGAGCAATGCACGATACAAACACCCGTAATCTTGTTCCATGCCTTTGTTCCCCACGGTTTCTACCCATAGAGTTCTATTGCTTTCATAGAGATTAAAATTTTGAAAAGCGATCGTGTTTCAACCCATTTTCTACTAAATGGCTTTTAAATTGAGAGAAGGCATCGTTTTTCCGCCTGTGGTTTGTTCTTCTGTTCGCGATTGGCCATCCGGAAAAAAACTCTATCTAACTTTTTTATGACGACAACTTCATTATAACCGTAAAAGATGAAAATGCTTTGGTTTGTCACAGCTGTGTCAATATTACATTCCTTTCCAAAAAGAAAATTAACATCAAGGCGTGCTCAAAGTGTATCCCATATTTGTACTTTTTTACTGTTATTCTCTAAGTAAGACATAGGCACAGGTTTATTTTAATAGCAAGATCAAAGCACTCAGGGCTTTTTTGTGGTCTACACAAACCAGCGTTATCAAAACTCATTTCTATTTTACGCTTTGAAAAAGTTGAAAGGTTCTGCAATCTTTATCGGACAAAACAAGATGGAGAAAATACAAATTAATTGCAAATATTATGTATAACTTGCTGAGGTTATAGCAGCACGCAAAACCCTGTCTTTACGCTTTTGTAGCAGATAACGAGATGAAAATACTATGAAGTTTCTCTGAAGCATAAAAGTAATTTTTAGGGAGTTAGAGGCAGTCAACTACATGTTGAAAATGTGCTTACTTTTGCTCTATTTCCAGCGAGTCGAAACTGTGTGCTCTGTGAATAGTTTTTTTTTATTAAAACAAAACCTTTTTTGCATGTTTACTGATTATATTCGTTACAGACCTCTTTCATGTATGGAGCGAGTTTTGTGGGTAATTTAACTTTGGTCCCAAATCATGGAAAAACGTGCATAATGCGGAGACTTGAGACCCGCGCCTTACCAATATATCGCTCAGCAAAAATTAACTTCGAAGCCATGGAACATTCAGTCCTCCACCCACCAAGTTGCTGGACACGCCTTTTACTCCATCCTGCTGTCGTAGTATGTCCACTAAACTGATTTGGCAAAAATATACCGTTCATTTCACTGCTTTCTCTAATACTGTTAATTTCAACGCATTTTTATTAAGATGTTTATTTCGCTCCAAGTCTGTAAATTTTTAGCTTGGGTCTTGCAAAGATTGTCAATCATACTGAGAACAAAAACAAGCTCCGCCTCGCCTACACTAAAACTGCAGAGGCGACTGGAAGGATTAGGGGTGAGGGAGGGAAATATCTGACAAAAGTAGATGTTATTGGCCAGAAAATTATGGTTTGCATTTTATCCAGGATGTTTTTGTCCGATCAAGGCGCGGGCAGTGCTTGTAATGGAATTTTTGTTGACTAATTCTGTCTGAAATAGACTTAGTAGGACTTTCATGGCTTGTTAAAACTAAGCAAGGTTTTTGGACATTTGCCAAAGCAATTTAAGTGCTGCAGTTGCCTACGTTTGAAAACAGCGTTATATTTGTCATGAGGTATAATGAAACGTTAATATCTTGCCAGATATCAGTAAAACGTTTGAAATTTGTATCTTCCAAGTTTCAAATGAATTTTTTTTTATTGAAATGACTTCGTTTTTCACATTTTTCTAAGTTGTTTTTCCAATTGCTCCTTGGTTGCTTCAAGTTAAAAGTTCGGAATACATGTAATATTCCTAATTGATGTCATTATTCTGCTGTAAGTTCAGGAAGACTATGCTTAGCTTTGTGTATTACTGTTGGAAGGCTTTTGGTCTGATTGAAAAACACTTTCCCTTCAACACAGGAGGTTAGAAGAAATTTCCCAATGTTAGTCAAGTTGTTCATTATCTTTACTGCAAAAACTGCGGTATCAATTGAGCTGGTGAGCACTGAGTATTGACTTTATTTCAATTCGAAATCCTTTTTTTGGTGATCTACGGTTCGTGAAAAACTCTTCAAGTGTTTTAGATTAGAAGGTTAACGCATCGAATTGAATGTGAACCTTGGACTGCTTTTCACAGAATTTTAAATGCATTTGAAACTGGACAGACATTCTGAATGTATAGGAAAATAGGTCAGGGCATGTTGCTTTTTTGTTCCGCTAAGCGCTCCGTGAAATGATACCTGCTGGCAGTAGCCTTGCCAAAAGAAACTATAAGCTCAGTTTAAAAGAGCTTCTGTCCCTTATTGCCCAATACGACGTTGCGCTCAAAGCTTTCTTTGCGTTCGCTTGACAAAGCACAACAGAACTAAGGTGGCGAGACGTGAGTGAGTAGATATCAATATAATTTAAAGATTATGTAGGTTGATCGCCGCTTAGCAGTTCAGAATATTCGTATCTCTCAGTACAGTTTTTAGTTCAGTATAAAGAGAATTAAGACGCTTGTGAACAGGCTCGAAAAAACGCTGGTTGACGCCAGAGCGATCAAGCGAAGAAGCGCACCCTGGTTCGTGAAGGATATATAAAGACGCAAGGCTAAATATATGCTTAGTTGCTGCCTACGGACCACGTTGACAACGGGGTATCAAACATATAAAACCGAAGTAATAGTACAGTATAACATAAACACAAATCATAAAACAAGAGGCATTTTTCTCAAAGCTCACGTAAAACTACATGATTTTCCAGTTTGGTTGGTTTTGTTCTAAAAGCAACATTTTAGGGAACTTACGACTTCATCACTTAAAAGCACTGTGGGAAATGTGTTCATTGCGACTGAAAGCTGTGGAAGGAATGTACCAGGCTCCCAATCATCACCTCACAGCTGCGCTCCAGCTCAAATTTTTTTTCAGATAAAAAATGTATTTGATGGAAACATTTCTTAGCGCAGGCTTCAAGTTGGGTAGTATTTGCATCGCATTTCTGGCCCGATAGATGGTTGCAAGTGCTTTTCTTCCTTGTTGCAGAGTACTTCCATCTGTCTGGCTTCACTCGATCCGAAATAAAATAAATTGAATAAAAAAATTTCTGGAAAGGCTCAGCTATTTCGCTAAAAAGAATTTGGGGAGACAAAAGCTTTGTTTTATATTTTAAATATTTTGGTAATTATTTGTGGTGTCATAAACGCAACTACTGCTGTGCTTGACATTGTTTCATGTTTTCAACAAATAACTTGTCAAACAGTTGTCCTGGTCTCGCTGCTGTTTGATTTTGTGTTTTTACCGATTTTGCATTCTTACTGTACGACGAAAATAAACTAACAAGTATGCAGGAAAACAATTCTTGCTAAAAGGACAATTCTTGTTGCTTTTACGATTAGGAACCACCGTGGGCACAATAGGTGAGGTTCTTGGGCATGAACACACTTTTTTGTGGATAATACTGCAACCCCTCATATTTTTTATTTTTGGTCCTCTACGCCTATGGTAACGACATCATACAGTTGATTATCTCCCTTATTTCGATCTAACAAAATACAAAGGTATATCAATTCCACGCGTCGAAACCAATAACTTACAAACTACTGTATTTTAAGGAGATCATGAAGTTTACGAAGAGCTCATCGCCAAAGTTTTCTTTTGAACTTTCAGTGTAAGCTATCAGTAACTGGAGTTTAACCGCTATGCACTTTTTGCTGTGGTGGTAACTTTTTTAAAAATGAAAAACGTTTTTGCCTTCATTTCATTTGAGATGTTGGTTAAATATCAATGTGTTTATTTTGTACGCGTTACAACAAACCGCATGTCAGTTTTCAAAACCTGCATATATACAACAAACTGTACTACTAAATTTGCCTTGCAAGTGTTTTTCTGCTTTACACGGGCAGTTAGTTTTTTCCCATGCATATAACGCAACCAAAAGCCCATTGTGATAATACCAAGAATAGAACCGTCAAAATGTAACGCTACAAAACGTGTGCTTCAAACAAAGGCTTTTTTCCGATCTGCATCTTTGGATTTACGCTTGCTCTGCAACTGATGTAGTCACACAGTACGGCAAAATCCATTTTTGTATTAACCGACTCGAATGCAATCAGCCTCTGACAAAATTGCTTTTAGTAAAACTGACGCATATGGCTGGAGTGGCTAAAAGTAAACTTTCTCAAGGTTCAGCGTCACTCTAATGGATTAAGAGTTGAACGTGTCTACACCGTAGACGAAAAATACTCATATACTCTGACAAGATGATAGTGTCTGATTCCTGGTTGTGATAACATTCTTTCGATAAATAATGTTCAGTATTAAACCTGCTAGACTCTGTCAATAAATCTAGGTTTTGTCATATTGCCAGGTAATCTTCAATATAAATTGTTTGTTTTCAAAAATTAAGACGCAATCATATAAAAATAAACTCCCTCCACAAAACTGTCTTACCTTGTTAATACTTATTTCTTCACACCACTTCTCTAGTTTGACTGAGGTTCCTAACTCGAGAGAATGCATATTTTCACGGTACTATAATTTCTGTTGCAGTTATCCTAAACTTCTATTTCTTCACATGCTTACTTCTCAGTTTTCAATGGGCCGTCGAACTGTAGGCAAATTTGGCTTTTTCCTTGAAAGAAAGATACCTCATTAGGTTATCAGTACTTTATATTTTTAGGATGGGCAGGATACTATTCGTATTAGAGCATAATTCTTCTACTTTATCTTTTTTATAGTATAAGTTTAAATTGACTGTCGCTCCAACGCAAACAAGACTTTTTGTGAATGACTGGGTCTGAGTTTTTTTCGAAACAGAAATCCACTCGGATTCAATCATTTATGATGAGATAAGGGCTTAAAGGTATCTAAGCTGAAAATGTGAATTTGTTCATAGGTTAAACTGACTGTGCGCAAGATTGGACGCCAGCTCTTTGAGCAGCTGATTTTAATGCAAATATTCATTCAATTGTGGGGAAGGTTGCATTATAACATGTTTGCGAATTGAAAAAAAACGCTGCATAAGTGTATAAACTACATTAGTTGGAAATACATTACAGGAACTTCGACGCCTGCAACAAGTGAATTTGTCGGCGGAAGCAATAAATTTTAGTTACTTTTGCTCTTACTGTGCCAATGCAAACTCGATTGATTGATATATCACGTTTGATCGCACAAAAAAGGACAGCTGCCTTTTCCACAAGGATGTGGAAATAAAAATATTTAAAGACGACAAATAGTTTTCGCGTTGATTTGCTCATTTCCAAAGCACTCCATTTCATTTGTATCATCAGTCAAGTTGACAGTAAACTGGAAACAAATCTTCCATACAGAGTAAAGGTATTCCATTTCCTACTTCCTAACTCTTTATTGCAAACAGACATTGCGTTTCACAACGATTGCAAGTCATCCCCAGCTTGGTAATAAGTAAAACAATGTGTTTTGGTTCCTCAAACCAATAGACTGCATTTATTATTAATGATAGTGTCTGCATCATAACGATTACTCTTCATGACTTTTCGAAATTGTCATGTATAAGTACTTGCTGTCATGTAAGCAAAAAAGGTTATATTTTGAACTAGGTCGAACACTAGTTTTTGAAGTTAGGATATTTGTAGTAAAAACAGACATTGCCACTTTAGAAGATGATGTGCTTCCCAAAGTCTTGACTGGTTTTTGCACAAGCCACAAGACAAGCTTTGACCGACGGATTTACTCAACTATACGTGTTCTAAGAGACCTTGTCGCAGATGAGCGATTTTCATGGTTCTGCATTCTTGCATCACAAACAGCGTCAACGAAGCATTGAAGCGGAAATCGAGTTCAAGAAACGGAGGAAAAAGGAAGAAAAACTGCCCTTAGTGGCAAATGTGACCTGCCAACCTCCACGCCCAATCTGAAAGTCAAGACGTTCCTGCTGAACGTGGTTTGTAAGACATGGCATTGCTCAAGAAACGTGTTTCTACTAAAGTCATTGTCAAACAGTTTTGATGCAAAGCGAAAGTCTTGTTGAAAACCTGAAAGCAAGACAGGACATTGGTGAATCCAGATGACAAAGCTGTAGAATCATAAATTGTTTTTGAAAAAAGTGAATGGTCGAAGAATAATTGAAAAGGTTCAAACAGTATTAAGATTATGGAGCTGGTTTTGCACAAAAATGTTTTAAATGTATTTGTCAGGTGAGTGGTTGCAATTGTGTATCATGTTTTCTGAGGAGACAATCCCAGTAGGAAATTAGGCAACTCAAAGGCTTGTAACACTCAAATCGTTATTGAAAAGTTTTAGGATAGGAACTATCAAAAAACAAAATTTCAAAAATCCCAAAAAGTGTGCTCGAGGAAGAACGTGCAGGGAATAACAGTGATTGGTTCTGCAGTCTGACTATAATTTTCGTAGCATGAAAGTATTTGAATAACAAAAGTGACAGCAGTGCAGGATTTCTGCATGGGGATTACTGCCACTCAATCTGCCGTGGAACATTGAATTTAAAAAACTCATGGTTGTCTACTGTATTGGACAAGATTTTTTTGGTTGGATTTACCGCGGTTTTGTAAATGACAGCAGCAACTGCGGAAGAACCACAAGAAAGGCTTTTGCTAAGGCATGTACGATGTAACGAATGAAAACCGACAATTCTGAATGTTGATGAGGTTGTATTTCAGCGCCGGGGTGCGAAATGCTTAAATGGATTCGCTTTACCGACATGCAGTTATCAGACGCAATACGTTTAAATTCTTGCCATGCCTGATTTGGATGATTTTGACTTTGTACAGTTAAAATAACTGTGCTTAACCTATTTGCATGCAAACTTGAAGCCAAAATCCCGTTTCGTCTTGTTTTTGGTTAGAAAAAACAAAACAGAATTCTTACAACTTTTTTATATATACTCTACCATCTTTTTCAAAACCAGAAACAATGAAGTTCAGAATCAAATCCCTTTAAGTTTGATGTGTCCATACAAGAGATATTGAACAAAGCTGTAAATTGTATAGTACTACGTTTTGCATAACTACGTTCCTTCCATGTACGTCGTCTGTGTGAAACTTTTCTTTTCTCTAGCGTCAGACTTCATTATGCTAACCAATGCAGAACATGCCAAAGCTTTCAAGAGCTGCAGTAAGTATGAGAAAAGAAAAACGTGAAGTCGAGTGTTGCAAAGCCTCAAAAAAATTTTGGTATTTAATAGCGGAATTCGCGCAAAAGGGTATTCACCAAAAATGACTTCAACAATTGGTTGTTTGTGGCTGAGTCGAACCGTCCATGCGTGTTGTCCCTGTTTGTTTATGTTCGCTTTAATCTTTGTCAGTTAAAATGACTGGTTTATGCCGTTACTGTAGTGGCACTGTCTTAACTTAGTGTTTTTAGATCAAAGGCTATATGTTACAGCTGCATCACAAAGGACTTGCTTGCAACAGAGTCTTGCATGGTTTTGTAGATCCGATGAAAACAACAAAAAATGGCATGTTTCGGCAACTTCTCTTCCAGTCATATTTACATGATCTATGATGTGCTAATCAGCCTTCCAGAACATAAGGACTTGCGCGTCTTTATATGTGTTGCACAATAAGGAGAAAAGCATTGAGCAAAGCAAAAAACAGCCGTAAAGTTTTTGAGTGGGTGATGTTCAGGTTTTGCAAATCATTACATTGGACGACATGAAAAAAAGTGCAATGGCGTAAGAGGCGCTCTAGCGTTGCTAGTGGTCGTATATCTGGACAAGTATATTAAAACAGTGAAATAGTTATTTTGTTACTATAGATAATATTCTAGGGTTTGAATACCTTCCAAATACAAATTTTCGAAGAAAATTACGGCGTTTCTTGTTTTAAAATACAGTAATAATGCTTGCCTTTTTTGAAACATAAAATTAGTTTCCAGTAAATGCTATGGGCAATTATTATTTTCTTTCCACATAGACGTACGACGGTTTCAAAAATCTGTAAAAAATGTTCAATTACCATGCGCTATAAGGGGCGAGTGGAAGACTAAAATATCAAACCAATTGAGATGAATGCTAAGCACGACTCCCGTCCTAATGGGTCACGGGACAAATTTCTACGTTACTAGTTACCTGTAAAAAGAAACAAAATTGAGATAAGGCTTACGTTGTGTTTACAATGATAAAAATACCCGTTTGCTGGATCAGAAATAGTTGTTTCCTTGGCGTGGACGCTGTGTTTCACCGGTCGTGTGTAATGCTAGATTACATTGGCTACGTATCTGCGTCTTTGTACAGCATGTAAAAATTGGAGTTGGCGCATGTTTCGCAAAATATGTTTTTTTCGTTGGTTTTAGGGATTTTTAATTAGGGTCAACATAAGCTGGAATTTGGTTGTCAAACTAAGCGTTGCAGGGCAATGCATTCCGTTGTGTGTTTTGTGCTGGTTATCTTCCTTGCAGGAGAAGTCTCAACGCAAACTACTACTACTACTACGCCATCTTTCTCCGGTTACCTCCCAGTCAGTAAGTAGTGCCTGGCCTGCTGTCATCACATCACGCACCAATTTTCCTGTTCTTGTATCTATCCCGTAATTCATAATGAAGCTTCTTAGAAAAAATGAATCGCGGTACTACTTGTTTTTTTTACTAATTGCACATTAATGATTTGTTTATCTAAATATTTGTCTTTCGTTCGACACTTATTTAACAAATATAAAGTTACTAAGAAAGCAAAAATGAAGATATATTAGCTAAAAGCCATTAAAAAGAAACATTTACAGAGCACAGGTGACAAAAATGAATTTGTTGACAGTAAAATTTCAATTTATTCCCAAACAAAGCTGCCTGGTTCAAAGATTGAAAAGAAATCTTTGAAATTTAAACGAAGTGCAATTTGAAAAGAAGTCTGCCGATGAAAACTCGTAAACACAATTTAAATCCTTGAAACTATAACAAATTTTGTGTATCGCAATTCTTGCAAGGCGATTTATATTTTTAGATGGTATCTGAAAATTGTTGATGTATGGCAGTTAGAAATCACACAATGTGCCAGTAAATCTGCTGGTTCGAACTTCCACAACAAAATAGTAATTTCTCTATTTTACGAAAAGTTACTAGAAAATCTTACGAAAGCATGCTCGACTTTCTTTAAACCCAACTGCAACGAAATTATCCGAAGATGACATAAATTTAAATTCTTTAAATTGTGCATGATATTGAAATGTATTTTCATGAAATGTGGCTCTGAGATTGGGTGAGTTTTTGTTTGAAGGAAAGCATTTCTGTACCAAATCAAATGTTTTTGTTGTGCTTTCTTTTGGGCAATTTCCATGTCTTTTTCTTGAAACAAATAAGGAAAAAGCAACAATTCGATGGTAAAGTTACGAAGTAATTAAATGAAACAAAAAGCTTTACAAAGCATTGTTAACAACCAATACATATGTGCAATTGAGTGCCCTTTTACAGCTGAGTTTACTTGCACCGATCGACGGTCGAAAGAGATAATAAGACTTAATACAAGTTGTGCATCGGTCATATCACCCTGCTTTCCAAAAAACCACACAGCAGAAGTTACGGAAGGACGCAAAATATGGGATTTCAACCCAGGAGGCCCGATTGCAGGTAATTTTTGTAGATATGTGTTTAAAACATTTCTACCTTGGCAACCGTAAAGTTCGGCGCCTGCGACAAAACCGCATATGTAGGTTTTTTTGTCTGGTGTAACACGAAGTTCAGGACAACAAACAAACTTTAGCCTTGCGGCAAGCTTCTGAGGAATCTGCCTGCTTTCTGCTTTCATTCTTCTGCGACGATTAAAACTTGCAAGCGTATCTATTTTTCATAGTTAAAGGCCGCAAAGACGAGGTTCAGGAATATCAGTTTGAAAGTGCTTGTTATATGGCGTGGAACATTACTCATTTGAGAGTGGTGCTAGTAAGACGCTTGAAATTAGCTGAAAATTTATGAAGATGGTATTGGAAATATTCCAGCAAATTCGTAGCTTACTTCAGTTGAACCACCAGGATTGCCGCCAAGCTAAAGTTTTTTTGTTGTGTTAAATTAAACTAGTACGAAATCACATGTTAATTTTGAAGGATCATGCATTAAGTTTTAGTTTTAAAAAAACAATTATCAACTCAGTTATCATCCAAACATTCAAAAAACAACTAGCCATGTTTTCATCGACAGGCTAAGGAGTTGTAAAATGGTGAAAATCAAGATTTTCAAAAACCCCGCTCAGGTAACCTCTGCCCAATGTGGGCAAACCGTTCTTCAACTTAAATTAAAAATAGTTAACGTTCACGGAGAAAGCTGGTTCTTTCAGTAGCTGCATTTTTAGACGCATTTTCGGGCAGTCCTATCGAAACCTGCACAAGTTTTGTAGTTTTCGACGGGTAACGACAATTTGCCCAAATTGACTCGTGGTTACCTGTGGTGTAACAAAATTCCCACACATTAAGGTCCTTCCTAAGGTAACCTTGTCCATTTGGGCAAAAGGAGTTTGTGTATGCAGGTGAGCTAGTAAGTACGCCAACAACCTTTGACCGAAACCAGCAGGGGAGTAGATCACACACCTGCAAGCATTGATGACGTAGATCAATTTGGCGCGAATTACTCCTGCTCAACTCGTGCTTTTCATTGAGAAACTGGCAAGAGAATGTGGGACGCCTGTCACGTCAGAGGAGAGCAATCGGTTTTG
>Ga0210059_1001730_pt1 | contig 33300 bp, 15 predicted proteins | sample Ectturendosymbi2_FD_188042 | JGI IMG/M metagenome (GOLD analysis project Ga0210059, IMG submission 188042) | Ecteinascidia turbinata endosymbiont from Florida, USA - Sample 2 (SPAdes) (version 2) | ecosystem: Host-associated > Tunicates > Ascidians > Unclassified | place: Key West, Florida... | reverse complement strand
AAGCTTTGCTTGCAATTTTCAGGACTGAGGATGCGTAATTTTACGTGAAATCGATTTCCTATTAAAAATTTGCTGATAGATTCCTTGCTTACACCCATCGTGGAAAGTACATACTTGAATAGAGATCTGTGCAAGTTTGAATCATCGCAAAAAGACGAAAGCAGATGGCAGTCGTCTGATTCCTCGAAAGCATACAGAAACACTAGTGCTTTTAAGTGTCATACCAAATCATATGTTAAAAAATACACTTTATACAGTGATGACATTCGACCGGTTCGGTAGAACCTGTTCTTGGAATTTCTTTAATAAATCAAGCGACCGTTTGCTGGCTTAAGTCAGAGGTTCCCAAGTGGTAGAGAACCTGTTGTTAGTGAGTCTTGGAGTGAGAGAACCTCTTCTTTTAAAAAATTTTGAATCCCACCACTGACTGTATAGATGCTGAACTAGCAGGGCACGTACATAAACTTGACGTGAAACTGCAGAGTTTTGTGTTAGTGGCTTTTCTCTGTTTGCTGTGTGCATGCTTGTCAAGCCTTACCACTTTGGAGTGAATTGACCGACAACATTTGCGAAAACAAAAATGGCGTACATCTTTTATCCTCAAATTTAAATGCCATAATTGGTATAATAAGTTACAATTGTGTAATTCTGAAAATGGTGATATTGCATGATGCAATATAAACAATGCGGAATGGGGTTTTTGTGTTTTTTTTAAGAACAAAAACCTATTTCTTCTCAAGTAACCCTAAAACGGAGTAAAAAAACAAAAAAAAGGTGGGTTGGGTTTTTCTCAACGTTGATTACTTTTCAATCCTTTTTTTGTGATTTTCCCTTGATCGCACGAACTGCAACAAGTCACGTCACTATCAGATTGATTGGGTGTGCGCCGCACACCTAGAAAGTGCAACGAATTTAAAAATTAAAAATAATTTCATTTAAAAATGAAAAAAAATATTTTGCGAATATTTTCTATATTCCTTCACTAAACAAGCAATTAAAGTACGAAAAAAGTTGATTTCGTAACGATAAGTAAATCCAGCAACAAAGGTAATTATCTTCATTGATTTGAAATTTAATATTGCCTATTGGTGTCAGCAACTCTTGGACTTTTTTTCGAAATAAAGGAAGAGATTTTACAGTGGAGTCAACCATAGACGTACGGGAAAGCTTTTTACTGGGGGGGCGGAAAAATTTTGCCCTAAAAATAACAGTTTGCCCTAAAAATAGACAATTTGCCCTGAAACTAACTTTTGAGTTTAATCCAAATAGGACCTGAAACCTTATGTAAATCTATTCTATACAGAACAGGTGCCGTTAAAGGCAAACTCTGTAGTTACTTGGTTGTTAACTCAAGGGGTTGAAGTTCCTTGCGTGTTGTGCTCTCCCAGACAAGAATTTTACGGTAATTGCTTTTGCGGATGCAAATATGTACGCGACTTAGATGACACAACGCAATGTTTTAAAAGCGACGGTTTCGGATCGTATGGTCTGACTCCCTGTGTTATAAATCTGCCTGTGTTATGGCTGCTGTGAGCTTGAGTAAGGCACTTAAAGACGCGCACTCAAAGGAGCCAAGCAATCTGCACGTCCGGGCTGCCCGCTTCTAAAACTCCTGTTAATTAAAAGATCTATCATCCCCTGGATTGACTTGGTGGGTTTATCAAACCCTAGTCAAATGCGGTGACCACATGATACCTATGTAAGCACGCGTCGGAGCGGTCTCCACGCTTCAGTAGCTTCATTTTTTTGTGTGACATGTTAAAAGGTGCGCTTGCGGTCATCCTCGCTCTTGTCGATTTTGCAAAGGGAGTGAGTTCGGGTCACGCAGACCCGACGAAATGGTTAGTGTGAGGTGGTTCAAAAAATACTTTGGTCCAGACTACAAACTACACTAGCAGTAGCGCAGGCACGTTGAGGACTCGAGACAAACAGTTCACGTGACGACATAATACTTATTCTCATTGCAGGTTACATTTGGCACATCACAATTACTGGTGTCAGTAGCTAGCATAGTGGTGTTTGACTTGTATGTTGCAGCAAGTGAGGATAGTCAATTCGATGAGGTTTAGATCGGTGCTCTTCAAATGGGGAACCTTACAGTTTTTAATTGTCGTTTGGAATAGTCTGCAACGCTCATAGTAATTTGTGTATAATATTTGTTATTGCAGGTAATTTTGATGAAATATGAACAAGAAGCGGGTTGATTCTGCTTATTTTGCAACCGAAATCAAGAGAACAGAAAGAAACAAACAATTCGTAATGAGTGAAAGCAGGAAAGTAACAGAAAGCGAAAGCCAGAAAGCGCGATCATTCATGAGCGTCCGCAAAACTTTTTCCTGGGGGGAAACGTCGACATTTTGTTTTTCATTTTCAAATTGCTGACGATCAGTGTTCCCTCTAAGATAATTTTGCACTGAAGAAATATTTGTTTTAGTGAGTATGATTATTTTAGGGCTGAGTGAGTGGAGTTTTCAATTAATTACAAACTTTGTGAATTATATAATGAATGTACAATCTTATCAATATACGAACAAAATACCATTTAATCCAAATAGCTTCTTGTTTGCGTGCTTTTCCATTGCTTTGGAATGTTGCAAGAACGCGAGAATGAGATTTCACTGCGCAACAGTTCTGGTGGTCCTGAGTATTTGCGCACCTTATAGGGAACATTGCTGACGATGCAATGCAAATGGACGTTCACAAAGCGCTTTATCCTTTCTACACTACAAAGAAAATGCCCCGTGTTACGGTAACAATCACAAAAAACGCTTCGTTGGCAGCAATAGCCAGGTATATTAGTATTACGACAATTTACACAGTACGCAATCTGCAGATGTTCAACGCAGGACATTTCTTTGCAAGTAAGCATTGCAATGATCTGTAAAGAAAGAAGCATTGGATTGTCATGGTTTTCAAGGAAATCACAAATCATGACTTTATTTTATATAGCAAGCAGAGACGCACCGAGCTGATATATTCAACTGAACTAACAACTGAACATGATTTTGAAAATTTCGGGGGTGATTGCCGGTTGCTCTCCCCCTAATTGCGGTATCAGCCAGCAAGACTTGTCAGCATCACTTTGAAACAAGAGCTGCAAAAGTCTGGGATCTCGTCCAAAGCGATCAATGAAACCTTGCTACACAAACCGGACAATTAAATAGACCTGTATGTTGACACGACTACGGACGAACTTACTAAAATTGGAACACCACGCATGTATTGCAAAATTGACCAGATGAATTATGAAAACTCGCCACAGCAAATATAGCTTTGCACTCAGTATTCACTCAGATATCAGAACTAAACTTTAACAATCAAGACGTATTTCTACAAGCTTGCATAGACGTATTTCAACAAGCCACGTAATTTTATACTGCATGGAAATAAGCCTGCATGAGTGTAGATTGACACTCAGGCGCATTGGTCACACTCGCACTAATAATGGATTTTCAAACTTGTGAAAGCATTGCTACAGACTCACTCACGCCTTTTTCACAAGTACAAATGTACGTGGCTTACCCCTATCAGCATGTCACTGTCTCTCTACATTACCTGCCAAGATGTGTGCGTTCAAGAGTCTCATGCAACAAAACGCCTGCTAACGTAATTTAAAGTGAACCTTTGCAGGTGTGTTGCCACGGTGTTGTTACGCAATAAAAACCAACAGTAGAACAACCCGCTCGCGACTTTCGCAACCCGCCTCTGCAGGCAAAGGAAATGACATCAGTAAACTGCAAGCCCATCACTGCATGACACTATAAGTGTGAACGTGACTCTTGTGCAATGTGAGTTTTATACCAGCAAAAAAACTGTCGTTGCAAGAATCAAATCATTCAATCGGTATTTAAGATGCCGACTTCAGGTTTTCGAGAAATTTTTGGTTGTTAATCCCAATTTCCAGGGGGGAAAACGGGCATTCCTCCTCCCTGCGAACGCCTATGCGATCATTGACTATTTTATATCAGGTTTCACAAACAAGGCCAGCTCATCTAATGAAATGAAGAAACGTTTTTGACTGATTGTTAGCACAAGTTAATTTTTAGTATCCTTAGCGATTAAGTAATGTGCAGTACAAAAATATTTTTGGCGATAAGTTTCAATGAAATCAAGTGTCATGTCAACACTTCTTTAGGTCTGGTGGGAGGATGCATCTACCCCTGCGTCCGCGCCTGTACACTAACCCAAATTACACGGATCGCTCCCAAGTGAATATACACTGTATTGAAAATTTTTTCACAGTTAACGATTGTTGAGCAACTTGCGCTTGCCCTGAAAAAACAGAGTTGCCCTGAAAATTTTCACTGTATTGAATATACTTTTTACATTCAGGATTTTTAACAACTCGCGGTTGCCCTGAAAACAGAGTTTCCCTGAAATTTTTCACTGTATTGAATATACTTTTTACCATTTCGGATTTTTGAGCAGCCTGCGCTTGCCCTGAAAAACAGAGGGTGCCCTGAAATTTTTCAGCGTATTGAAATATTTTTTATCATTTAGGATTTTTGAGCAACTAGCGTTTGCCCGAAAATTTTTGAAGCCCGGGGGGGCGGCCGTCCCCCCCGATCCCCCAACCTCGTACGCGTATGTAGTCAATGATTGTATCTTAAAAAGACTGTCCTTGTGATACAATTTTAGCGATCATGCTTTGCATTGGTTTACACTTATTTTGATTTCTTTATTTCGGAAGAAATGAACATCATCTTGACAGAAGGATTCAACTAATATATTTACAATAGTTCAAAAAATTAACAGCAATTTTTTTCCAATCAGTAAACCACAAAAAATATCTCACTGACCTAAGCCAGGGGTGCACAACCTGTGGTCTTCGATTGAATCTTATGCGGCCGTGCACATGAAATCAAAATATAAGGTACGGTGACCGTGCGTAAAAACAGTTTGTCTACTGTATTGGGGTGCTTAGTAGAAAGTTGGAAGTAGGTTAGGTTCAATGTGTGGAATCAGAACAGAAGCAACGCAAAAATAACAAAAGATTGAACTCACTGGCGGCCGTAATTCATAAAGAGTAACGTAATACGGCTGGCAATAGCGAAGAGGTTGTGCAACTCTGACCTAAGCAATAGTAATAGCAAATAATAGAAACATAACAATGAAATTACTCCCGAGGGAAAATGACAACAAGCCACCAACAAACAACCATTTAAAGGTTAAAACACTAACATGTACAGTGCGTTTAAACTTCATGCATGCTACCAGTAGAAAACCTGTGCAAACATTTTAAACAAAAAGTATAAAACCATTAAACGCAGTACTTTTTTCCTTTAGTAACTTGTGAAGTTCGTGTATTGCTTAATCTAAAATGTTATCCTTTCATATTTGAACATCACAAACAACAGTTTCATTTCTTTTATACATTCATTTACTAGTTTCGATTTGCTGCCACGTGTTCTATTAAATATCATTTCATGCATCATAAATGGAAAATGTGATAAAGAAAGATTAAGAAATACCATTTTCAGTCCATATTCGAATTTAATCATTTTTGAATAAAAAAATTATCCCAAATAAAAGCATTAGTTTTATGAAAGTTGTGACATAATGTTTGCAACAACTATTTTTTCGAAAGTTGGTTGTAAGAACAGTTACAGATAAAAAAAAGTGATCAGATATCACATTGCGGTTTAAAATTGAAATCACATGCATGAAGGAAAACTTGATTGTTTTGGTGAAGTTGCGATGCAAACCTACACAAAAAATCTCTTAGCACTCGTATGCATCCAAGATACATAGGCAGAGAAACGTGATGGCGTTATTTTAATTTAAGTATGTACATGTGTTGTGTAAACAAAACACTTGAAAGTTTGCTATTCCACATAAAAAGCTACTGTAAATGCCAACAGAGCGGGCGTGTTAAATTCGGCATTTTTGCATCATGTAGATTCTCTGTAGTCATTCCCGCTTAATGGAAAGCGTTCTTGATAGGATCCACCAAAGAGGCTTTTTCAGTTTCGCTTTGAATAAAACTTTGCTAACTCAGATCGTATTTTTTTGCATAAATTGCAGGCTCCTACAAAACAAAGAAACGCAGTTCAAGTACATTAACGTCAGCAGTGTGTTTTTCATAAGCAGTTTTATTCTTAGTGGCGAAATATTTTCATAACCTCAAAGATAGCTACTCCAAGTTATTTTCAAAATTCAGCAATTTCTCATCTGCTGATTCTGAGTAGTTTCTCATTACCTTTCACCAGCGCCACATGAGGGGTACTTTAAGAAAATACAGCAAATGACCAAAGAATTGCATAAAATACAAGAAAAGTAACTTCCAGTTTGATTTTTCAATCATTAGCAAAATTCCTCTGGATACTACCTATTGTTACCACCTGCGTTTCCATTCATTGCTAAAGTTCTACAGCATTATGCAACGGACCATTTTGCAAACCATTTCACTGGAGGCGCCGAAAAGTCCCAACAATGCGGCAAGTACTTTCTTCAATGCAGTACATTTACTCGCAAAAGACCTTAGGTTCGAACATGGGAGCACCAAACTTGTTTCTTGCCCCGAGCGCCATCTAACCTCTGTGCGTCCCTGGTCAAAACTTTCGGTTTTGCTGAAAAAGAAGTTTTCGTTGTGTTTGGGACTGTGTTGCTTCGTTTGCTATTTTTTTGAAGGTGTTCTAATAAACACCAAAAATGTATACTAAATGAACACTCACAAACACAAGACAGCATACCTAATCGATGCTGTGAAACAACAATTTGTAAATCTGCTTTGGAATTGACTTGAAATTTTTTGAATGTCTAGATTTTATTAACTTTCTTTTTGCAACAGAAAGGAAAATGCGTACTCAGAAGCTATAACTTGAAAAAGCTTATTTTGACCCATGATGATTTGCAGTCGGTTATACTTCTTCTGAAATCTTTTTTCTTCCTAAATAACGGTTGGAGGCAGGGGTCTCCAACCTGGGGTACATGTACCCCAGGGATACATTTGCCTATCTGAAGGGTACATTGAAAGTTAGCAATAGAAGATAAAAATACATTTATATGTTGTTTATTTTCAAATATATATACATAGGTATATCAGTTAATATCATTTTCAAAAGTCTTTATATGCTTATTGTTAAATATATCTATGAATAATCAGGATAAAATATTTTATCATAAGGAGTTTTAGGGGTGCATGTTTATCTGGCGAATTGCTGAAGAGGCACATGCTTATCTCTTGAAATGCTGTAGGCACTGACGGATTTACGCATAGGCCAAATAGGCCATGGCCTAGGGCCCCGCTCAACTTTTTCCTATGACGACTCAATATTAACTAAAAATTTCCGAAACTGTGCATGAGGCATAATTTCACAATTTACCTTGAAACGACCGGAAATGCAAATTTCTACTCTAGACTTTTATCAGTACAGTAACAACACGACAATACTGTGCATCTGAGCCTGAAAGAGATACAGGCAGTCTTTATGAAAGTGGTTACAAAAATGAATGCAAAAGAATAAAAACAGTACTTTAATTGATGTTCAATTTTCCACTGACAAAAAGCTCGCAACAACACAAGACCGCCAGACATTGCAAAACTTCGATGAAATGCAATATTGTCAGTATTGGACAGTGACGTAACGACGGGGGTGGGGGGCAAGGGGAGCACAATTCATCGGGCGCCGGATCATTATGGGGGCACCAAAGCACTGCGGGGGGTTCCCAAGGTCTGCTGGGGGCGCCAAAAAGTCCCAACAATTTCACAAGTACTTTCTTCAGTGCAGAAAATTTCCTTCCGCAAGACCTCAGGTTCGAACACGGAGGCGCCTAACTTGCTTCTTGCCCCGGGCGCCGTCTAACCTCGTTACGCCCCTAGTATTGGATCCTACATTTTGGTTGTTTTATATTAGATTTCGCACAAACGGAGATCGCTTGTTGAAGCTCTGTATATCAGTTGAATCCGCTAGAACAGTTTCTCGTAAGCTTTTCTGGGAAAAACGTGTCTAGATTGGGCGTACTTCGTACGGTTAGCTGAAGGTGTTGCCACAATACTTTGCTGCTGTGCAAAACTTGTTTCTTGCTGCTTACCATCGATCTATGGCGTAGAGCAAGGCTTCTCAAACTATGGGTCGCGGTTCCAAATGGGGTCGCGAAAAGTAATTTTGGGGTCGCGAAACCATTTGGCTTGACAAATCAGATATAACAATTTTTGTAAAATTTACAAGAAACTTGAAAGTAGGCCTGCAGCGAATCTATTTCTACTGCATTTTTATTTTTATGGGCAATATCGTACTTTATACTGTCAGTTGTTTTCTATGATGCCTGCCTGAGCTATCATATGATAACAAAAACCAGGCACAACCAGTTATTCGTTGTTACACTTTGATTATTTTAACGTAATGACCGTTACTGACCTTATTGCATTCATTCCGACACGAAGGTATGCTTCTGTTTAAACTCTGCAGGTCTACTCTAGGGGCTAGGCCAGGGTTTCTTAACCGGGTGTGCTGAAATCAATTTCAGGGGGTGCTGGGGAAGGTCACAGATGTGGCGGTCAAAGGTAAAAGGAAGATATACTGCACTTGTCTTTACTTTATCCTTATAGCAACCGGGTGTTAGCCAACGGTAGGGGGTGCTGGACTGCTTAGGCGTGATCAAATGGGGTGCTGAGGTAGAGAAAGGTTAAGAAACGCTGGGCTAGGTTAACTGCTTTGAGAGCACACCGAGTAGTTTCAAACTAAAATTAAAAGCTTCATACACAGTTTCAGAAGCACTTTGGACTTTGATTCAGGATAAGTTGGATCCACAAACGATACATAATTGAAAACTTTAGGAGGGCGCACACCTGACATGCCCAGGATGAGTTTGCGGAATTATTAAACGACAAACGTTTGCAACTGGATTTTTCAAAATATAATTTAGCCTATGTCATTTTTGGATAGGAACAAGAGATGAATGTTCAGTCATTTCTGATCTAGCCATTCATAAACTCTCAAAACTTTTGCACAGCATATTTGTGTGAAGCGGTATTCTCAAACTTGAAAGTCCAAAAAACGATCCTTTTCGAAAAATGTTAAGAATGTTCTTCGTCCTGCGTTGTTTTGTATCAATCTACGAATGATTGATCTGTGTTAAAATTTTCAAGTGTATCCATCCCGTAGGTTGTGCTTGATAACTTTTATAAACTTACTTGTAATTTGTTAATTATTTTTGCCTTAATGTTCAGTATGCAGTAGTTCTATTACTGTGTAGTTACTTTCGTGGATTGTGTGCATTTGTAGGATTTCGCCAATGACAAAAATGCATCTTGAGATTTGTAATGAGAAGTTTACACATATCATTAACATCTATGCTATCCATCAACGGGTCCGCACAGAAAAAAACTTTTTTTAAATGGGGGCGGCAGAACAAAAACCTTTGAGGAACCCTGGCATAGAGAATCAAAACACTATATTTTGTATTGCTTGGAAAATGACAACTTCAAAACGGCATAAAAGCTCTGTCCACTGAATGGATTGTGCTTGTTTGTTTCTTGAAATATGTGGTTACTATTACTATAAAAAAGGAGTTTACGCACAGGTAATCAGATCGACATTAGACGATGCTTTCGAGAGCGGCAACACGGTCCCGCATGAACATGTATGCATCCGAAAAATAAAAAAAACGCTAGAAATCGCGGAAATTTATTGAAGAGAACTTCTGAACTACACGAAACAGCTATAAATTCCAAGAAAAGATAGCAATGCCAGTCGTGGTTTACAAGCAGTGGTGTGTTTAAGGGGAGGAGAGCGAGGCACGTGACTCGGCCCCCCTTTTTTGGGGTCCCCCTTCAGGTGTCACGCACGTAAATCTTCCTTATTTTTGATGAAAAACTTCTTATTAACTCATACAATGTATAAAACAGCAAATGTAATGTGCAAATACCGTGCTTTCAAAGGGACTGTCCAACAGCAATTGTAATGTGTAAGTACCTTGCTTTCAAAGGGGCCGCCAGCAGCAACTTTAAATGTGTAAGTACCTTGCGTTCAGAGTGGCCACCAACAGCAACAGTACTGTAATGTGCAAGTAATATGCTTTCAAAGGGGACCCAAACAGCACTTGTAATGCGCAAGTACTATGCTGTCAAAGGGGCCCCCAACAGCAACAGTAACGTGTAAGTACCGTCCTTTCAAAGCGACCCCAGCACCACCATCTCCAATGGGCAAATAAAGAAAAGCTTCAAACCAACTTATATACCTAAAAACATTGTGGATTAAAAGGTCTTCCAAAAAGTTCTGAAAATACCCTATCAAATAAGAGCTAATAGGCATACTTATACCAAATGATAACGTTTTGTGGCATACCAAAGCATAATTTTTTATACCAAATGATGATTTTTAGAGATTGAAATATTTGCTATATTGATAATTTTATGAAAATGCCAAAGATAAAAAAAGGTGGTCTTTTTAGGTCTCTGAGTTGAAAAGGTTAGACAAATTTCTCATATCTTGTGATGGTGTACCCTAGTGAACATTTCCATCAGAAAAGAAGACAACATGCAATTGTTATAGCAGGGACCACACTACATCTTTTAATTTATAGGACATTTTCTTCTTAGTTTACAAAGTAATTTTGTATTATTGCTGTTGCGGTGCAAAGACTGTTAATAAGCAAGGCTACATTCATGCTGCTTATCACGTAGCAGAAATGGCAATTTTTGAGAATCATGAATACTCACTTTTTCCACAGATATTTCAGGTATTTTAGGTGGTTTGATTTAGCCTATGCGTGAAGTCACAGGTTATTTGAAGCTTGACTAGTAAATGTTTAGTTTAAGGTAGATTTCATAGGTGATGTTTAAGCTCTTTTGCCAGCTCTTAGCCAATATAACTTTAAATGTTTTTTTCTTAGCACACATTTCATCAATTGTGTAGGCTACTTGCTGCAGTAGAAATGATTGCGATAAGGTACTTTATGAATTATTTCCTACTTTTGCACATTTTTGAAACAACTAATGTCAATGCAAGATGAGGGCAGCCTTGACTCATCCAGCCTCAAAGCTTTCCAAAACAAGTCTCTAATTGGATGCTTTTGTAAGCTATGTTCATGCAGTTAAATGATGAAATTTAAAACAAATTTAGTGTTTTAAATCTTGTTGGTTGTTTTTTGTAGTTTCAGGGATTCCCACAAAGGCATGGATGCGAACAAATTCAGGATACCAACTACCAAGCATTTTCAAAGGGGGAAGGTGTGAAACTTTCAAAGGGACAAAATTTGTAGTTTATTGATGGTGAATGCAGAGAAATGGGGCGCAAAAATAAAGAAGCGGGGGCGATGCCAACATGCTATTGCCTAACTTTTATGTGTTGCCAGCCTTGTCTTCCCAACTTTCAGTGTTTTCTAAGTTGTGTATCATGAACACCCTTTTGCATTTTCTTCCTCTGCTATTTCAGTTAGTCTCAGGGACATATCCTTGGGTGGCCGTATCTTAGGCAAATCAAAAGTGATTATCACGGTTGGCTGAGTATGATGACGTCATCAGAGGGCCACCTTTTTAGTCTTGCCTCGGGCCCCCCCAACCCTAAACCCACTACTGTTTATAAGAATGTAGGAAAGCCTTTAATTTCTGTTGAACATCTAAGGCAAATGTAGAACCAAAGTCGGCACAACAAAAGATAGAATTTTGAGGGGGCGCGACACATAAGAGGGGCATACTTTCACGCTTATCAGATAAAAGGCCAAATAATTTTTGTGTTTTGTGTGTAACGTCTTCACTCCCACACGCAAGGCGCTAGACTTTAAACATGCATCGCAGTAACAAGGAATACACAAATACATGTAGGAAGACGAGGATACATACATGGCGGTAGTAGAGAGTATGCACTTGATGGCGCTAATACATTTACTTTGATGAAAAACATGCTTTTAAGACGCACACATGAATGACGTCATCATCATTGTTATAATGTACTACTGCGATGACTTCCAGGTACATTAATTTATAAAATGCATGAAGAGTGGGAGGCTGCAAATAGGTCACACGTGCTTGGGGCCCCCAAAACTAAATTGGCCTAGGGCCACGCGCTCCCTAAATCCGTCCCTGGTTGTAGGGGTACATGCTCATAAGAGAAAGGTTGGGAACCCCTGGTTCAAACTAATACGCAATGTGGAAAGATCCACCTTCAAGGTGGAAACACGACGTGATTTCCGCGACTGTTTTGATCTTTACGAAGTCACTGCATTTGAAATAACAGTCGAATAAGTGGGCTAAATTGTGCCGCTTTCCAGATTTTACACTGTACTTTGCGGCTAGGTAGAATTCGCAACCACCTCTTTCTGCAATCATGATATCTATGTTAAGGTTAAGGAAGGGACTGTAACTAGGAAAATAACCAAAGGTCTGACGCATTCCATCTGCGTCATGCGTTTGCAGTAATAGCCACCTCGTCTGTTAACCGTATAAGTATAAAACAGTTTTTGTTGTTTTGGAATGCACTGTTTTCATTAATACAATGATTTTGTTGAAAAATTGTGAACCATCGGTGACAAATCTTTACACGTACTCTCTTTAATATTTAAACAGGGGTCGGTAACCTTTTTAGACTACTAGGCCACTTCAGTGGGCCACGAAGGCGCGCTAGGCCATTAGAAACAAGGTTTTCAAAGAAGGGGATTTGAGTTTGTTGTATGAGTCCGACACGAAATGCAAAATACACATATTGGTTTACTTCATTTCCAACTCCCATACGAGTTGGACCCTTGCCAAAGCCCGTGTGGGATACAAATGCGCTGTAACCTACATTCAGAACCGAACAGTGCGAACGTTTTTTTGCAGAAAACATATTTAATTGCAGCGAAGTGTACGATCAATAACATCAACTTGACGGCAGCATTTGCAGCCGTTAACGAGAAAATCTGAAATAAACCTTAGCACAGCCATCCGCGCGCTGAAATAAATCCTAGCCCAGCCACCCGCACACAAATATCTACAGACGTCGTCCGATATGGGTCGTTCTAACACGCACAAATTGAGTATTTGTGACGTGAAGTAACAGTGTTAAGCAGTGGTGGATCCAAGAAGTTGGGGGCACAACGTAAAGATTTTTAAGAGTGCCTTTAACGCAAGTAGGCACTCAGGCTACTTGAAAAATCGCAACAAATATGAAACTCAAATACACATCGAAGTGTATGGCTATTATACATTTTACCATTTAAAAAATCAATTGTACAGCAATTGCTGCTAATCGCAGACTGCTACTTCAAATCCTGGAAGACTGTCTATGCCCATCATCAACGTTGTTATTATCTTTCGAGCTTTATATTTTTATGTTCTGATTTAACAAATGCCTCTGTCTGTGCAGGCAAAGACATGTTATTTTTAGAACACGCTGCGAATTCATGTGTAGGTCTACTCAAACGGCCGTTTTGCACTTTTCAATGTAAATGGCCATATGCGTATCATAACTAGACTTGTACCTTGAGTTTACCTTTCTTGCTCAACTCCATTTCAGGGTTGCATCTTGCGAATAGTAATACATTGGTGATAATATGTTCAAACCTGAGTGAATTTGAAGCATTGCTGTCAAACAAAATTGGCACGAAAACCTAGATATTTTTGTTAAGAGCAAAATTTAATTGAACTTTCAAGAAAGGGGGACCTCTACGTTAATTCAGAAAAGAGGGGCCAAGGGTAGAATCTCATTTGCCTCACCCTAAATCCAAGACTGATTGTAAGGTTGGGAAAGACACAGAATATTGAGCTTGTGTAATCATACAACTGTAAATGTAACAGAATAAACGAAGAAGGAATAAAGAATGCCAAATGAGGCATTGGTCTTGCTCTGACGCTAGTTCAAGTACAATTAGGCCGGATGCAATAATAAACAAATAGAAGTGCGTTAGGTCGAACTGGAACACTAGCTTAGCGGTATCCGGCCTACATGCCCAAAAATACAAATAAAGTTTATAAACATTTGGTTGAAAGTGGATCAAGAACAAGCCCAGACATTTGAAACACAACATGAAAAAACTTTGAAAGACCTCGTTGAGTTTGATGACGTTTACCAACTGTTCACAAATTTTTGTCAAACGTTAAAGCACCCTTTTCACCAATTCTACTGATTTGCTTGCGTTCCAACATGGCGGCTGCCAACTATGGCATAGCTGGTGTTTCCATGTGGCACCATACTTTCACTAACCTGCGAATGTATTTCAAAATAAACAGAAACTTACATGTCTTAAAAAGCATAAGTCCTACATATTCTTACTTTTGATGCATTGTAATGTTAGTTCTCAAACAATGAGTCCTCTACATGTGTGTCATCGGATAACAAAAATGTTTTGGGGGTTTTAAAATTGTTTGTTGCTGTTCATCAGTTTGACGGCACCGACGAGTTCTATTTAAACGCAATTGCAGTAAAAAAAAACAAAACGATTTTTTGTGTGAAACAGTGGTCCAAAACTGCGATGCGTTGCCATTATATGGAATTACGGCACGCATTGTAGGTAGAAGGAGAAACAATGTTGACTCTGATGAGCCACGGCAAGACAAAAAAGGAAAAATAATTAAATTTCAACCACAAGAAATCTTTTCTTGAACAACCAAATAACAAAATTTTTTTTCAGCAGAATAAATTATTTTGCGGTGACACTGATGAGCCACCACACCAGTTTTGCCTCATTGAATTTTTTATTCAACTTTATTCTGTTACTAACTTGAGTTTCACAAATGTAATGTAATGCAATGATTTTAAGGTGCAATACGAATTTGTAGAGAATGATTTGATTTAGTGTCCGATTACTGTTGCAATTAAGTCACTGAGCAAATTTTTAGACACGATTCGGAGGCAACGTATAAAAGATTGCTAACTCAATTTGAAAAAGCGTGAATCAAAATAAGTAGAACATATTTGGATAAGGTCTATTATGGAAAGAAATCCTTTCTCAGCAAAGAATCAGACACTTTAAGATATTACAGAGTATATATTTCGCCTACGATGTAGGCATCATCAGCTCTTTGGACAAGATTTTAGGAACAAGAATGCGCAGTGTTACGTGAAATAAATTTCCTATAAAATTTTTCTGATTGATTCCTTTGTTTGTCGCTTGTGTGGAGGCGTGTTACGTCGATACAGAAATATGCTAGTTTGAATCATCTAAAAAAAGAAGGAACCGAAGCCATGGGTGTCGGAAAGATTTTTTCCAGGGGTCTGGGCAGTAGTGGATTTATTCATCGATGACGAAAAAGAATTTTTTCAGCTGGCAACTGTGATGAAATTTCATTTTACCAACTCCGAAACTACGAGAAAAACATTTTTATACTAAAATGTTAACAGTAAAATCAGTTTTTTTTAAGGAAAATGTTAGGTACCCGGTATGGACCTGTAGGGGCCCGATTTCTCTGATTCTAGGGACTCGATGGTCATTTTCTCTGATTTTAGGGACCCGAATCGGGTCCCTAAAACACCTTGAAAAACCCTGGTAAAATATCAAATTTCAAAATCTAGGGGCACCCTGAGGCTTCTTTCCTACGCCCATGTGCAGAGTCCGATTGGCTGATTCCTCGAAAGCTTACGGCAAACCGAGAGCTTTGAACTGTTAGGGAACAACATATTATAAAAGATAAGGAAAGCATTGCTTGAAAATTGTCGTTTCTTATGCTGACTTTAAAATAAAAAGCAAACTAACATAGTCTTCAGTACTTCATACTTACTTAGAAACAAAGAAACGTGAAAACTAGTGGGCAAGTCTTTGTGGCGTTTGGTGCAAACATTGCATATAAAGTATGTTGCATTGTAACCAGATACTGAATGTCCAATAAACTACAACCGCCAACCGTACAAATTCTACTCACTTCTTATCCGTTCGGGTTCTGTTCCCTTCGGGCATTTGTAGCGTTCGCATGTTGAAATCAAGACACGCAGACGACTCTATGAAAATTGTTTTAATTCATCCTTAACACTTCTGGCTTTAAACAATATAGCTCATTGTTATCTGGAAATCGCTTTCAAGAGAGTCACCATTATTGTTTTCGAACTCCTACCGCAAAAGGTTGACTTTTTGCATATATAACCAGAAAATTAAACAAGGGTGCATTTTAACGCCAAATTTATTTTTTTTCAAGATAAAAAACAAAAATATTTGCTTGAAAATTCAGCTTGATCAGCAAAGCAAACGTAGCTGTAAACAAAATTAGCATTACAAACAGCATTCACCAAACGAATTCTTTCCGTATCAGGATAAGAGCGACGAAATCTCCAGTGGTCGCGCAGAGTGTTAGGAGGCTCACCATTTTTGTTAACACCATCTGCTTCTTGCAATGTACTGAGCGACATTGTCTCTTCCCAAAACTCTACAAAAGTAGACAAAGCTCGCAGCTAAACATCTTTTCAAAGTTGTTTTGCGTCAGAATTTTCGAGACTCTGAGATTATGTCAGAAATGCGAGTGTCTTATGCAGGCTCGTAACCAGCTTAGAGGCGGACTGGGCTTCTAAACCGGCCCGGGCATACTTGTTACGCCGGCCCTGGCCCGTGCAACGAGGAGCAATAAAAGGGCATTGCGGCTAATAGAAAGATCATAAAAATTGGTGTGCCTGTCAAAGTAACTGGTAAACAGCGATAAATGGGTGCCGTATATTAAACTAAAAGTTGCAACATTTGAGACTGCTCCCATAGCCTACTTTGATGACCCAGAATTTTTCATGGTTAACGAAAACAGAAGTGTGAATTCTTAAACCCAAGTTCGTGTTTTGTTTAAAACAATACGCAAAATACTGGACCAAAAAAGACTGCCTTATCAACTAAAACGTAATTTATTTGAGTTGAAACAAGTATAGTTCAGCAAAGCAAGTGTCTACGCAATTCACACCTGGCAGCAACGCTATCGCTGATATCTTTATTTTCAAGTTTGAACAGAATTCCTTTCTTTACAGACATCAGCATGAATACTTCAAGATGTTTTTGCGTCATTGTGCTTCGTAGACGGCTTTTAATTCTCTTCAGAGCGAGGATTGCAGTTTATCTTTGTAAGTTTGTGTGGCAAATATTCGAGTGACATCGCTTTTTTTACAAAATTACAAATTGATTTTGGAAAAAATGGAAGATAAGTGTCATGAATCATGCTATCATTTTGATCTTCACTACTTTTATATTTCACGTGCAAGTTAACAGGGCATAACTTAAAAAATTACGATAAACAAGTTGTACTTGGGCGTGTTACAACCCTTCTGAACCTTTTCTTCGGTGTTAAAATGGCAAAGCCTTTTTTCCAGCGGTTTATGAGTTGTTGTCCATCTTACGTCACCGTTTTGTTTACTGTTTCAAACTCGCTCGCGGTTATTTGGCCCCAGGGTTGCGGGACGGGACTAAGAGTTTAAAAGTTTTTTTGAAAAGTTTGGAAAACAAACTATTGTAAATTAAACAAATGAGTCACTAAACTACAGCATACGGTATTGCGGTTATTTTGTTAGATCCAAAACGATCCTGTAAAACCCGATATAGAAAACCTTTGTTACTGCGAAACGTTGCTGTATTCGTCACTTGTAATTACTGCCTATTAATACTGCAATTGACAGGAGTTTCATTTTGAATATTAAAATTACTGGATGTTGGGGAAAACAGGTAAACAAAACTCTGAACTTCAAAACGTCTTTCAATTGTCGTTTGTTAGTAAAACGTTTATAGAAACTCAAAATCTTCTTCACAACTCTAAAACTCTGTGGAGGACGAAAACTCGGAGGTAAGAGCAAAAAAGTTAGCTTACTCTGAGATAAAGCCGAAAACTCTGCAAATCATATTTCGACTTTAAAAACAAACCATGCAGAATTAGCCGATTACTTGACACACACCGCTGGCTTCCTTTTCCTTATTTCATACTCTGGCCGTGCAAGCTATCCTTGGTCACATTTCTCAAACATTAGGTGTGATTAATCGTTCAGTGTTACTCTACTGTGGTAATATGTTTCAAATTACTTTTTTAATCAATGCTAAATAATCTCAAACATTCTTCATACATTTTTGTTACGACTGATTGCGATTAATCACCTAATTGTTGCTCTATCGTATTACGAGTTATTCGCTTCTTATTATTTTTCAACACTCCTTAATCTTTAAACGAAAAGTGCGTGTTAAATACCTAGATTGTTTTGCATACAACTTACCAGAGTACACGGATGTACAGATTCCGACCAAAACTAATGCAAAAAGAACAATTTGCATTGTCTTTAATGTAAGCTCGTTGGTTATTTTCCAAAAATCCCTGCGAAGAACAGAATGGTCATAATAGTCCTTGCTCTTTCCAAGACGATCTTTTGTGGTCAGTACTTGAAAACACTAAAGGGTTAATGATCCCTTCAATGTTTTTATTTTTTATAAAAGAAGCATTGAATCTTCCGATTTGAAAAACTCAACAAATACAAAACGTTTTAATTTTTAAACATAGGGAAAGTATTCAGAGAATCACAAATTGAACAATATGTATTATTAAATGTAAGCTTCGAAATGCCTTCAACAAATACAGGCAACAACTCTTTAAGCATTAAGGATCTACCTTGAATTTAATAACAGAGCACCGCTGAGGACCTCAATTCCTACAGAACTCAATTCCTACAGCTGCTGCGTTGTTGATGGAAGAACGAGCGATTGGTCCAATGTGAATGAAACGTGAGCTATTTTAACAAAAAACGATTTGCCAACAATTTCCCTTCGAGAAACATATGTCATCACGTCAACAGAACCGATAGAAACTTGTTGCAGGTGTTAATTTCTGTTTCAAATACGAGATTCTTGGCCGCCATCATATCGATTGGTTTAATGCCATCGACATTCGGCTTCCTGCTTGACTTTTCTGCCCACGAAACCTGCACAAGAAATCATAACCAATCGTTCCAAGGCATCTGGAGGCTACTAGTGCTACTGTTGTAGACTCGTTGAGCCCCAACACAGTGGCTGACAATAATGACTTATGTGATGACATGACAACAGAATATGCCAGTACCAGTTTCATGCCCAACGCTGAAATAAATTCTGACAACACTAAAGAAGTAGACTAAACTGACATCACGAAAATTGTGCATGCATTAGGAGTGATTAACATGAAAAACCAAAATGAAGAGAGTGCTCATAATTGTATTGTTTTGTATATATTTTCAGCACGATAAATTGTACGCGAGATTTGTATAGGGCATTTTTAAAGCATGAAAATGCTTTTAACGAAGTGAGCAGTTTTATAGAAGGCGATGACATGCCTAAGTTGTTTTGAGAAGTAATGAATTGGTTAAAAGCAATGGTAGCAGGAAACAAAGCGTTTCCAAAATTGCGGAGCGAACTCAGCATTATTTACACTACAAATACGGAGATTTTTTCAAATATTCTTTTCATTACTGCCAATGAATCAGTTGTTTTTTCGCGAAGTGTAGACGCGTACTTCCAAGGGCGTACGCAAGGGGGGGATTGGGGTTAACCCCCTCTTGCGCTTGATTTTTAACAAAAACATACATTTTGCTTATAAATTTGGCGGCTGAATGCAAATACTTCGGAATAAATTTGCATGCAAATTTCAAGGAGCATTGTAAATGGGCTAAAAAGTAATAATTAAGTTTTGGCGGGAATTTGGGTTAACGTCTGCGTCCAGAAACCATCTCACCACTTTTTACAGACCCTCCGTCCACTACGCATGTTTAACATTGTGTTCCGCGATAGTTCACTTTATCCGAAACAATAGTCTTTATTTTGTCTGCTAAGGCTGATCAGCGCAAGCGCTGACCGCATTGGCTGCATCACCAATTCTGTAGCATGATAGAACTGTTGCACTAGCTCAAAATCAGCTGTTTTTAACATAGAAGCATTCAGGCATTTGATAATGTCTCAGCAGGGAAAAAGTAAAGGTACAAGTTTGCTGGACTTCTATACACAACAATAAAATCGAATGTTTTCTCGGGTACTTTATGCGCATTCTTAATTCTTGCGTATTTTAGCAAGATTCGATCTTGCAAACCGGGGTGCTCCAGTCAACCAGTCCAGCCGCACGCTTTCTGTGCTGGACTGCTCGTATTCGACAAGATCATCGCAGCCTGATTCTGCAGTTGAAAATTGCTCTGACGCAGTGATGAGTGTGTTTTACTCCTCTGTTTTAACTCGCAGCCTGATATTTGGAGGTTATGAACTGCTGTGTCATAGCGTTGATTGTATTTTCCTCCGATATCCTAACTTGGAGCGCTGATAGTTCTCTTCAGTACAGTGACACATAAAATAAGACGAGTGCGTGTAGAAGAATATGCATATCATATCAACAAACTTCGCCAAAACGTTAGTTTGGAAACGTGAATATGCCGTCAAATTGTGACGTCACAAACAGCGCACACAAAAGACAAATGACCACTATATGCCACTGAATGAACCCTCTCATGAAAATTTTCTCCATACGCCACTGCGTGTTTCAAGAAGAAACGTGAGGGCTGACGATATGATTGCAAGGTCAACAAGGCAGCTAACCGTTGAAAACGCAAAAGAACAAAACGAAAAAGAACAAACAAAAAAATTTTAGAGATCTCATTTTTTACCAAAATGCAACACTTTACCACTAGGCCGAAGTTGTTTGAACAAAGTCGAGGGCTCCTGATGCACCTAACGGACAACTCCGCATAATAGTCATCAAAGGTCCAACTAATTACAGTCAGAAATTACAGTTGTCAAAGGCGCTTTGAATCATATTTGGAAACAGGCCTCATTTGTAAGAGCTCGAACCCGGCCCAAGATTACAAGATGGAACCAAGCCCGACATTTGCTTGTATAGCCTGATTTAGGCCCAAAAGCCAAATTTACCGAGTGAGACAAGATATGTACGAATGAGAGGTACTGGTGTCGTAGCAAATCATACTTGACAAATAACTCGCAGTCAATTTTAATTGAAGGTTTAACCCTTTAATGAACTCGACACAACGGTCTAAGCTGCAAGTTACAAGGCCACTAAATAATATGCTTCCTTTAGTCTTACTAGCAGAGCCGCCTTTGCACTATTTTATAGGCCAACTAGGCAGCCGCCTAGAGCACAACCGTCAGGGGGCGCAGATTACGAGAAATATGATTAAAACTTCTAGCTAGTGCAAGTTTTAGTGTGTTGTGTCACGAGAGCGTGAATATTGAAGCTTGCCTAGGGCGCAGAACTATCTTGGGCCGGCCCTGCTTGCTAGTAACTAGAATAAGAGTCTCCGCGCATTAGAGGCAGTGGCAAGTTTTGCTTATACTCTGGGAAGACATATCCATTTGTAATTCGCATCTAGTTTTTTGCAGAAGCAATGTCCAAACACACTGATTGTCGAAATCAAAGCATCCCTCATTTAAGCTCTTCAAAAGAAATCAACATCCTTGCTAGGTGCTAAATCTAGCGAAATCGTTTCTTTAAAAAAGTCAAGAATCGATCTTTTCGGCACAACTCCGTCGTTGGTTTCTTCACCTCTGTCGCCTTCTCAAAAGGCGTGTGAGGCTAATGCAAGCAGAGGACAAAAGAATATAGTTGTTTAACACAACCTGAATGCCTTGTTCCAAAACACCCATCGGATACCCGGTGGTCTGCTCGAGGGGATGCCTCAGATGCATTTTGCAAGGGTTATCACCAGTTTCAAAGTGCTCTCTAGGCAGATCCGGATTAAATGAACGCGAAGCCCCGGGCAAAGGCGTGACCGCGAGGCCCAGTGGCGATTCTAAGGGGAGGCATGGGTGGGCCATTCCCCCCAGATTTTTGGCTGGCCCCCCTCTTGGTCCCCCAGTTTTTTTGCCTGATTTTACGTTCAAGTTGGTTTGACATATAGGCTACAGCAGATAACTTTCAGCCAGCAAAATTTTAGTAGAAGCCCTCTTGCCTGCATTCAATATTTCCCAAATGCATGATAAGCTGGGATGTTGGTTTTGTCGTCCGGATGATGGGAGATGTTGATGACAACACATAGTAGTGGTTGCTTGGATCCTGCGTGAAAGTGTGCCAGACCGCGCTCGTGGTTGTGAAAGGTTCAGTTCGAAGCTAATAAACGGTCGTCGAGATGGAAAGATTAATCTATCGTGCATTTCAATGTGAGGTAGAACTGGATTATATTACTGTCAGTAGATTGTTGCTTGTCCTAGTTGCAAAATGTTTGCGACAGCGTTGAGAATTGAGGTCAGTTAATTTATCCGAATTTACCCTGACTGTAGGCTTGTGTTCTGCTGCCTTGTGCATATGACTTCGAAGCATCTAACACAACCGGTTCGTGACCAGTTTTAGGCCAACCCACACATGTCCTGCAACCTCATAAAACTTTGCAATGACTTTTTGTAATGGTTTAGGACAGGCCCGTAGCCAGGGGGCAAAGCCCCCTAGAAAGATTTTCGCCCCCTCTGGAAAAATATGTTGGACATTGTTCAAAAGTATTGGACATAGTTTAAATAATTTGGACCACTATCAGAAAGCACTTCGCCCCACTGGTATCCCATCCTGGTTACGGGCCTGGTTTTAGCAGCAGGCCCGTAACTTGGGGGAAGAAGCCCCACTGAAACTTTTTTCGCCTCCTTTGAAAAATGTGTTGGACATAGTTTAGGACTATTAAACATAATTTAAAAAATTTGGACACCTTTATAAAACCTTTCGCGCCTCCTGGTGTCCCAAGTTGTTTACGGGCCTGTTTGGGAGCAATTCTTCCCGGCATTTCAGCTCTTTGTTTGACCCGAAAGGTCAAACATTTCTATCAGAAGAACACTTGTTAGAATTCGCAAATGCATATTGAATTTGCTAAAATGATTTAAAATGTGAAACACATCTGGCAAAGAATTCGCTTCGGAGAGAGTCGCAGCTGCCCACATCGCTCGAATAATTTATTTCATTTGTAGCTCCTTTCGAAGCTGCATTTGATTGTTTATACAAGTTGTTACTAATACTGTAGCTGCAAGTAACTCTTCCCGTCACCAGCGCTTCATGCGAGAGAAGTTTTTCAAAATGAAATTAGTGAAAACATTTCTCAGAAATTCCATGACCAGGGAAAGATTGATAGCAATGCTCTACTTTCAATTGCAAGGTTACGAGCTGAAAAATAGATTTAGGTTGTTTCGTTGATGAATTTGACAATCGACGTAATAGGATTATATTACACTGAGTCGATGTTGATATGAAATTCTGACGTAAATTGTGCAAGAATTTGTGTGAGAATCATATTGTTCATCGTCTATTTGTCTAATCGTTTCTTTTGGTTTATTTGATGTAGTGCGTGTTTCACTTATGACAAGATAGTCATAAATTAGTAGTTCGCAAACTTTTTTGGCCCATGGAATGGACCATTTTTAAAGTATCGGATAGGCCACTTTGCTGTGCTGATGCTGACACCTCATGAACAACTGGTCGAAATTGTATTGCACATAGGTCAGTGAACATTTTATCAAAGATTTATAGAACTCTGTGTCGATAGATGTACCACCTTGACCCCGTTGAGAATCACTGCCATAAATTAACGCAGGGTTTAAAAGTCAGCTTTTGAGTATCAATCAGAGTAAATTTAGAGTGAAAATTAAAATGAACGACTTTGTTGGGTATATTCTGCAGAGCAAGTTTCATGCCTACTGTTACATCTTGCTATCAGGTACACGCCCGAAACGCCGATACACACATACCTATCTGCGACGCGGCTTTGCTAGTTTAGGTGCCACTGGTCGACTGGTGCCGAAACGTCGCTGTTGTTAACTGCATAGTACCTTAAGGTCCTTCCACTACCCACGCTGCACATGGTATTACACTTGTGATAGTAGTTGCATAGCATTGTTATTATTACATCGCAAAGTGTTCGTAAGCTACCACAAAAACGGATTAGTCAGTGTCACTAATCTGTTGGCAGATAGTTGGTTTATTTTAAAAAAAAAACTTGCTTTGCAGTAAGAAAAGTTTGACGAAAATAATTGGCTATCACTAGTCTACTTGTCTCTGTGTCAGGATGGCATTTGTCGTTGGAACCATTTCGCTTCCATGTGAATTGTTGTCACTTTCGTGCAGCTGTTTTCGTCCATGCAAGGCCGGCACAATTTTGTACAGCAGGCCTGCACAACATGAGGCCCGCGAAAGCTTTTCATGCGGCCCGCGAGAGCTTTTTCAGTTGAAGAAAATGTTGCAAAAGCTCGAACTCGAATAAGTTATTGTTGTTCCAGGAATTCTTCCATACTAAAACTCCACATCAAAATAAAGTAGACTTTTGCGCCCCGCGGCAAAAATTTATGTTGATAATTTGGCCCTTCGAGCTTTCTGAGTTGTGCAGGCGTGGTGTACAGGAAATGATGTTTCGTATTACATGTATAGAGAGTAGTGCTGTGGAAGTTGCATGCTTAGCACAGAATATTCGACATAGCAGTGCAAGTGTGCGATTGCATCTAGTGGTGCTTAGGTGTCTCTAGTGAACAATAACGTTAGGTCATACTTAACGATATTCGCGCCCGTCGCCACAGGAGGGTGTTTGGTGGGCTTAGCAACCCCAAACAAAGCTACAAGCCTCTCTAAATTGAAATATGAAGCACGGTAAATCTGTGCAGTTTTTGTCAATTTTTAGAATGTCAAGCACCTCTTCCCAAACGTAAAGCTCGCCTATGAAAGACTTTCTGTCAACGGTTCTGAGTTCTGACTATAGTCATAAGCCTATGTTGGATTTTATAGCTTTAATCATAGCAAATTAATCTTCATTACAGCGGAAAGTCACCATTCAGGAGAGACATTGAAGTTGGCTCCACTACTTTTTTCTTTGGCCCCGCAGTGGCTCCCCCACTTTTTAAATTCTAGAATCGCCACTGGCGAGGCCCTCTAAACGCTTAGCGCAGCTACGTAGATAGCGTTTTTACGTGCCCTCGTTCACTTCAAGTTTCGGTAGTAGTCGTTTTTCCGCGTGTGACCAGGGATCCCACTGCGGGGTTCTTCCCATAATCGTAGCCAGGGAGAACCTAGGGGCCATGCCCTCCCAAAATTTTTGAAATGTATAGTGATTTTGTGCTTTGAGAGGCGGTATTCCAAACAAAATAGTGTTATTTGCCTAAAATCAAGCATTTTGTCCCCCACCAAACTTTTTTGGCCCCTCTCAAATTTTGGGCTGGCTACACTATGGGTTCTTCCACCCAGATCTGCATTTTTAGTCGACCTGGGAGTCTAACTTTTATGAAAAATTGCGTTTCATCTGCTTTTTTTCAAGTGATAAATTAATCAGCAACTTCAATATGCTCGATAACATAAAGATGACTTTATATTACAGTGTTTGCATGCGCACACCAGGTGAAAAAATACGCATATCGGATGAAGCAGAACGTGTGCAGTCGGTTTCATATCCTCAAATAAGATCATTGTCGGCGTTATAATGTTACTGTCTCTGATGACAACTGAAGAAACTGGTGAAACAAGGGTTAGGACTGATTATTTAAATTTCGATGTTTCCCTGTGTATACAAATTTAAAAACAAATTTCAATTAGAAGAAGAAGAAGGATTGGGATAATGTTTTTTGTGGGATTTTAGATCCCGCTGCTGTTCAAGATTGCACAAAATGTCCTAGTTTAATAACAAATGTGCTTCTACAATTAGTGAGAGATATCATCAACGGAGTATGTTACCAGCGTTATGAAAAATGTCTTGAGCAACAAAAAGGTCATCCAAATGTTAATGTTTGCGATGCAGAAGAAGATTGGAAGAATAACTATAAATAAGTATTCGATTATATCGTTTCAGTTCAAATAAGTACATTCATTTGTTTTTGTTCGTAACACAAGGTTTCTGTGTTTTTATTGTACGAATATGTTTTTTTTCGTGTGCAATATGGATTTATTTGAAATCACTGAATGGGAGCCCTGCATGTGATTGCTGAACACAGACATCTTGGTAGGTAATGCAGCGAGGCAGTGACACTCTGATAGCGGTAAGCCATCACGAATAGTTTTACTCTGTGTGAAAAGACGCGTGAGCAAATCTGTAGCAGTGCTTCCACAAGTTTGAAAAACCCATTGTTAGTGTGAGACTGATCAACGCGACCAAGTGAATAGCTTTAATCAAACGACTCTTATACAGGCTTCAGGCTTCTTTTCACACAGTATACTGTAAAAATACGTGCCTTGTGTTAGAATACGTCTATGCAGACTTGTGGGATATACAGTATGTCTTTATCGCTAAGGTTGATTTCTGACTTCTTAACCCTGCTCAGGTAACCTCTGCCCAATCTGGGGCAAACGGTTATTCCACTTAAATTAAAAATTAGTAAACTTTCACGTAGGAAGCTGGTTCTTTCAGTAGCTGCATTTTCTTAGACGCTCTTTCAGGCAGTGCTATCGAAATTTGCACAAATTTTGTAGTTTTCGCTGAGGAAAAAAATTTGCCCAAATTGATCCATGGTTACCTGAGGTGTAACAAAGTTCCTTCACAAAGATCCCTCCTAAGGTAATCTTGACCAATTTGGGCAAAAGAAGTTATTGCATGTAGGTTCACTAGTAGGCCATGCCGGCAACCTTTGACCGAAGCCCACACGGGAGTAGATCACACGAGTGCAAGCCCTGACGACACAAATCAATTTGGCGCGAATGGTTCTTGTTCAGCTCGTGGTTTTCATTGAGAAACAGACAGGAGAATGCACGACGCCTTCTCCATCAGAGGAAAGAAATTGGAGCCAGAAAGGGCCTGCACCGTGTTCACTTGTGGTGAAAGGTCAAACATTTTATTGAGAACTTTATGAACCCTGCGCTTCTCTTTACGTAATTGAAGTTTCTAGAACTTTGGCTTAGCCAAAAAGGCTTGCTCTTTGTTATGCGTACACTTGTGGTAAAAGGCCAAAGCATTTTGTTGAGGACATGAACTTTGAGACAAGACAACGCTGTGGAATCTGTCCACCATCAAAACAGAACTAAACGAGGTTTACGTGCCAACTGCCAACGATGGGGAGCTCTTGTCTGCATTAATCACTTCCAAGTTTTCTGCAAAGATTACTCACATCCCTGGAATACTAACCCACGGTGATTTCCACCCAGACAGGAGTGTTGGCCACGTGGTCCCTAGGTGAAAATCACCCGACGTTATGGTTAGAGTGAGTTTTTGGCTTCCCTGTTAATGCCTTGATATTGTAAAATTGACAAAAATCCACTAATTTATAGTTTTCATATTTCAATTTGGGGGGGCTTGGTGCATTGTTTGGATGTGCTTAGCCCACCAAATCCCCCCTATGTCGACGGGACTGGGCATATGTGAGACATGAAATTCAATAGCAGTGCCGCGATCAAACTGATTGCCGAACAATTGTCGTAAAGCATTTGTCCATTTTGGGCAAGTTTACCTTATGTGCCTGATTTTCGTAAAAACTTTGCCCATTTTGGGCAAGGTTGATTAATGTGGCTGAAAATTGCAATGAAAATAGAAAAATTTCATGTCTCAATCTAATTTACTTTTATTGCAGATAGAACCACAAGCTTGAAATGAGGTTCTGTTTAAACCTTAAACCGACCACCAATGACGTCTACTGGCGGAATTTTTTGATTCTTCTTTACTTTTTCGTTCATTTGTTAAGAGCACTTCCCACATTTTTGTTTCAAAAATTGCTTTTTGTTCTTCATCATATAAAAATTTTTCCAAAATCAACACGTTGTTTTTTCTGATCGGATGAGCTTAAGAAGACTTGCTAAGTTGTAAAAAAACTCACGCGCCCGTCTAAGCCTGTCAGTTAGTTCAGTTTAATCGAATAAACAAAATCTACCCATTTTGGGCAAGGACAACAACGGTGTTTGTGTTTAGAGGTTACCTGAGCAGGGTTAATGAGCACTAGGTGCAAAGCTATATTTGCTGTGGCGAGTTTTCGTAACTCATCTGCTCAGTTTTAAGGCTGCGTGGTGTTCTGACTTTAGTAAGTTGTCCGATAATCTTGGGAACACATAGTTCTTCTACTTCTCATTGCTTGAAACAATTTTGCGGAAGTGTATAACTCAGGGTTTCTTAACCTGGGGTGCTGAAATTAATTTCAGGGGGTGCTGGGTAAGGTCACATATGTGGCGGGCAAAGGTAAAAGGAATATGATGTACTGCACTTGTCTTTACTTTATCCTTATAGTAACCTGGTGTTAGCCAATGGTAGGGGGTGCTGGACTGCTTAGACGTGACCAAATGGAGAGCTGAGGTAGAAAAGGTGAAACGCTGGTCTAACTTGTTTTTTCATGTTGTTCTGGCCGTTGATTGTTTTTTCATGTTGTTCTGGCCGTTGATTGTTTTTTCATGTTGTTCTGGCCGCTCATGTTTTTTCTGGCCGTTGATTATTCGTAAATTATGACTTATTTGTAGAAGTACTCGAAAAATGGGTATTAGGCAATTTAAGAAAATACGCATTTCTTATAGCCGAAGTGTAGAAAACATTTCAGACAAACATTGAGATTGAAGTTCAACTAGCAGTCAGCACAGACTGGAAAGGTAAAGCGTTTTGTGAGCGTCCATTTGCAATGCATTGTCAGCGACCTGAAAAGCATGAAGAATATTTCGACGTTGCCTCCCCTGGAAAATTTGTGCGGACGCCCATGGATGCACTGATGTCGATATAATTCTTGGGTCATAAAGCGTGGCGCTGTTTGTTTCAATTCTTTTAATTCACTTCAAAACGATAAATGCCAAAGTTGTCAGTTTCCCTAAACTATATACTAAACGCAGTAATCAAGAAGTTCTACAATTTTGACGCTTGGTGAAAAGCCTAAAAACGTGAAAGTTCCGTCAAGGAGTGTTTTGATATTCAAGAGCGAGGCCCCCCAAAAGCGCGAGGCCCCGGGCATTTGCCCGGTTTGCTCAATGGTTAATCCGGCCCTGTCTCTAGGAGATCTCCCTGGATGCTAATCAGAACAACAGCACACTGTGTATTCTAGTATTCTGTAACTCTGCTTATTTTTTGTGTATATTCACTTTTCCGTATATTCGGTGTGCACATTCTATGCTTTTCGGCATATAAGTACATCTCTTGTTTTTTCTGTTTTGTTTTTTTTCTTTTGTGCCTCATTAATTAGTTTTTGTAACCTTTTTACTTTTTTATTACTATTTTTTAATTTTTTTATAGTACTAAAAATATTCTAACCACACTAAATTCCTTCACTTAAATTCGATCCACTCATCTGTGTACATAGGCATGCGGTTTCACCTGTACATTTTCTTCACCATGTTCTGCGTTCATTCATTTTTTGTGTTTGTTTTTCTTTTCATTATGCTTATTTGATGTCCAACTGTTGTTTCTCAACCCTTGTCAAAAAGTGATTAACGGAGTTGGTTGACCAGATGACCGCCACGGTCTTTCGCCAATCCTATATGACACAGCGCCTCTCTTTGTTTACACTGATCAGCTATTGTGCCATTGTGTTTTCATTTGCTCTAATGTTCGCTAATGGTTGGTTTACTGCATGCGATGGCTTTTATGGTGCTTCTGCTTGTTGGCTGAGTCATATGAAACAATAAACCATTACCATTACACGAAATGAAGCAGATGCATTGGCCAAATGCATGAACACCATAGAAATTACCCTAATATGTGAACTTAGAAATGATATTTTGCAGCGCTACACCAGCAGTAGTAAGTTACTGCAAAGTAATACCATCGAACTAACACCAGCTGTTGGCCTGCCGAAAAAATCTTGGAAGAATGCCGAGGGAAGTTTGACTATTATGAGCAGCAGGCAGGCGATTGCTGTGGCAGCAGTACATACAAATCTGAAAGTCAGCGAGTACCCAAACGTACGAGGTATCTCTGTGATGGAGATGCCAGAGATGCTGTGGAAGGGATGTCGAGCCAGCAAACGCTTAAAGTCACCACCTTTTATGTCACAATTGATCAACTGAAGAGCGCACTAGAGAAACGTATTGAGGCATATTCCCTAGTGCTGCAGAGATTTGGTGTTTTAACTTGGAGTATGATACCATGTCAGATGAAGATATTGATGTTGTTATCACAAGACTTGTTGGTGTGTATTCGAAGTACCTGTCTTCCGATTTCCCAGCAGAATTCCGTCAATGTATATGCTGGATTAAATACGCAGAGACACCATGAAATAGCATCAAGTAGAAGTTCCCAGATGACGTTTCAAATGCTGCACACTACTAGCGTTTATTATGCATTTCCGAACACAGAAGTAGCACTCCGAATTCTATTCTATCTGATGGCAACGAATTGCTTTGGAGAACGCTCTTTTTCGCAACTAAAAAGAATTAAAGATGTAAAACAATCAACAATTGGTACAACAACGTCTTGATACACTGGCACTTTTGTGCATTGAAAGTAAATTGCTTCAAAACATTGACCTAAAAAATAGTTTATGAATTTGCTGTTTCAAAAGCGCGCAAAGTTGTAATCTAGCTGGGCATATGAAGGCTATCTATCAAAATTACTGTTAAAAATATTGGCTGTTCTAACACATTGTGTGATAAATTTTCCGTTGCCAGGTCCAATTTTTTTTCTTTTGAGCCGAGAATATCAGCTTTTTCAGGCCACTCATCAAAAAATGCCTTAGGGCCAGCCAGTGGCGTAGGGGCACAATCTGCCGCCCCTGGCCCTAGCAGAAAATCCCGCCCCCTGGTGCGGGCAGTGGTGTTATGTTTATGACGTCATCGTGCTCAGTCAAGCATGGCATGATCTTTTGTTTTTTGAAGACCTTTTTGCAAGAACTTTCGCCAAATTTAGCGTAAATTGGGCGACTGCTTAACCTCCCCAAACACCATGCCGCGGGGCCTAACGCACCGCTGCAGCTGGTAATAGCTACAACATGATGACATCACCATATCAGCAGAGTATTTGAACAAGTAACAGCTATTATAAACAGAAAACCTTAGGTTGGACTGTTTCCAAACTAAAAAAAAGATTATAAGGCAACAACAAATTAAGAAGCATGAACATAAAAAGTAACGATTTTGTAGCATTTACTCAACAATTTGTATTTTCGTACAAACACAAGATTTGTAGGGGGCTGGACTTGGTATGATCATCACCATTACTCAACTCTCAAGACGATTAACAGCCAAACAAAAATTTTCAAACACTGCGACAACAACTTGATAGATATTTATAATCTTTTGTGATTTCTTCTGGCAGTATCTCGTTGCGCAATTTTTACAAGTATGTCACTAGTTTCAATTATGAATTTGTTCATTTCACGAAAATTGGAGAAAAATGCATTTCCTTAATGGGAGTTGTTCTTTGATGTAGCTTCAAAAATGGTTATATGTCTTGGTTATTCTATTTAAATAAACCATCAAACAGTTGCACTGATACTTACCCAGGCAAGTATTAGCGCAGATGCATTAAACAATACATAAATACACTCTTCGAGGCAGATCCAAACTTCCAATAAGTTCCAAAGCACAATCGTCGGATCTTATAAGACGCAGTGCCAATTGCCCACAGAATAATAGCTTTCATAAACCTTTACAGAAGTAGACTATTTACAAAAAAGTACAAAAATCTTTTTTCATAAACGTAATTGTCTTTGCGGCCAACAAACTCCTGTTTAAATTGTCATTATAATAGCATACAAGTTGTAGTTCCTTTCAGGTACTTCGTCGTTTCTTTCAACTAGTGCGGGCGTGAGACTAAGGTTTCAGTGTTTCTCCAGAACAATTTTTTTCATGAGCAAAACTATGGCCTGTGACGTATGCTGAGGATTTACGCAGGCAATATGTTGCAGTTTTGATTTCATGAAAACAAAAATATCTTCAGCTGGCAAGGGGTGATACTTTTTTCTCTCAGGAAACTAACTTGAACGTCAGCAAATTTTTAGGAAACAAGTCTGTTATGATATTTTGCACACCTTTTTTAGAGGTATTACTTGCAGTCCTGCAACGCCTGCTTTTAGAAATAAAATATATTGCCACTTCATTGCCAGCTGAAAACCTGTAGTGTTGTACAAATTTCTAAGGTCTGGACAACATCACTCAATTGCGTGACAAAGTCGATGAGGATGTTTCTGAAGTGACAGCTGACATTATAATGATACTTCTGTTGTAATTGATATGGTTTTGAAGATAAAACGTTAAGTTCTAGCAAGCCGTAGCAGCAACGACAACAGCTAGAATGCTCGGGAGATTTGTTTTTGTTTTTGCAGCTTTCTTGCACAGCAAAGTCACAGGAAACTAAATGCTGATGACGTTAAAGCATGATGGCTGCCATGCTGTTCGAGTTTGAAACAGCAATCATCAATCTGCACATGTTTACTTCGATTCTAGTGGTATCATGGCACATGTTTCTCGAAAGGAAATTATTGGCGACTTATTCTTTCGCAAATAGCTCACGTTTCATCCTCATTGGATCAATCGATCATTCTTTGTTCAACAAAGTAGCTGCGGCAATACAAATGTGCTCTCTTCTTAGCACTTGTGCAAAGCTGAAATGGTTCGTTTTGATAAGCTCTGCATTCCAGAAGCATCATTCCTTCTTATTTCATATTAAAAGCTTGAGGAAGCTCTGAAGTGGTTTGAAGTGTTGGTTTCTGAAACAATTCTCAAAAGCATAGAGCCATAGATTACTATTTTCGTAATTTTGTAATTCAGAACATCTGGTGGTATCCCTTTTGCAATTTTTGTAGGCTATAACATCACTGTTGAATGTTGACAGTAGTTCTCTGTTTGCAATCAGCACTTAGTTTTTCTTCGCTTTAGAGATGATATTTTGTCGTTGCTTCAAAATTTTATGCAAGGGGTCTTGAGTAGATTTGCGCTGTCAGAAAATTAGTTGCGCCACTTGTTACGAAAGTTAAAACCCTGTAAGTCCCGCATGCCCCACTTTTCTTGTTGAATTTTTCAACACCGTAATTCGTCAGCCGACTGAACTATAAGAGAGCTGTTCAAATCCTTGAAAGATGCGGGAATTCTTGTAGCTTAAATTTTTACAAAATTGGAAAGTTTTGGATTTTTTTTGTTGATGACGTCATAATGGGAGTAGGTTTACGCATTTTTGTCCGAGGTTATGAGCTCTGGGTGCCAACCCAACAAGTCAATTTTTTGACTCAATTTTTTATTGGAAACTAGCATAAGAATACTATTGTCTCCTGCAAAATGCATCTTGTGCTACCTTAAACTTTTTAAACCTGCAGTAGTTTTTCAATAACTTGTTTGTTCCGACACGTTTCATCTATACAAAAGAACAAACATATGTTTCAGGGCAGCAAATGTTTTTTGACCTGCTGTCATCTAACCTCTGATCTTACAATAGCACCTACATTGCAACTCAAGAAATTCTTAACTATGACGACGAACAAATATAAATAATTCAATTATTCACAGTTTGATTTTAAACTTAGATAAAGCCTGTGTTTGACACAGCGAGCTGAAGCATTGTGACATTTTAAAAATATTCTCTAATGACTATCAAAACCGTGTTTAGATGCCTGTACGTTCAGCAT
>Ga0210059_1001729_pt1 | contig 33311 bp, 20 predicted proteins | sample Ectturendosymbi2_FD_188042 | JGI IMG/M metagenome (GOLD analysis project Ga0210059, IMG submission 188042) | Ecteinascidia turbinata endosymbiont from Florida, USA - Sample 2 (SPAdes) (version 2) | ecosystem: Host-associated > Tunicates > Ascidians > Unclassified | place: Key West, Florida... | reverse complement strand
ACTGCTGTTTTTGAGCTCGTGCAACAGTTCTATCATGCTACAGAATTTGGTAATGCACTGTAGCAAATACGGTCAGCGCTTGCGCTGATCAGCCATAACAGACAAAATAAAGACAATTATTTCGGATAAAGTGAACTATCGTGGAACACAATCTTGAACATGCGTAGTGAACGAAAGGTCTGCAAAAAGTGGTGAGATCGTTTCTGGACGCAGGTGATAACCTTCATCCTCACCAAAACCTAATTATTACTTTTTAGCCCATTTACAATGTTCATTGAAATTTGCATGCAAAGCTATTCCGTGGTATTTGCATTAAGACAACAAAATAACAAGCAAAAACTATGTGAAATCATTCAATTTCTTTTGCGCAGGTGATAAAGATTTTGCAAAATATCAAGCTCAAGGGGGGGGGTTTTAACCCCCAACTCCCCCCTTGCGTACGCCCTTGAAGTTGTTACAGGCAAAACCTGGCTGTAACAGTTGTTTGACCCATCCCACGCTGAACACATCCAGCGCGAGTATCAGTGGTTGCTCTCATGGTGACAGATTTGGTAAGCATTTCAAGAAATGCCGGAACGGGGAGGGCCACGTGAAGGCATCTGTCCTCCTCCCCAGGCATCTGTAACGACGAACGACGAAACTACAAAAGAAAGATGTATTTTCATCGGACTTCAAAAATAAGATAAATTTACTAAGGTGAATGTAGGCCAACTCCGCCACTTGCTCATGCACCAATGGTTTGATGTGCTTGCAACGTGTCTAAATAAGTTCACTCAAGTGTAGTTCTTCCGACATTTCAATCTGCATCAGTTCGTTTTTGTGGCAGATCATATTTTGGATCAACTTTCCCTGCTACCCGGTTCAACTTACCCCACGCATGGGGTGGGGTAAGTTGAACCGCAAAAGTGAGTTTTTAGCCTTCAATTTATGCTTAGAATATAAAAGGCTATGTCATAAATACCCCACCAGACTTGCATGTTTAAAAATTTTCTTCTTACCAGGGCAAACTCTTCCCTAGGGCAATGCTCCCTCTAATTGATTGGACCCAAGGTATGGTCAGAAATATCTGACCATATGAAGTTTTGATCTCTCACTTTGATTTCAAACATCTGCACAAAAATTACCTACTGTCTGGTGGGCTTATTGGTGCAAATTAACAAAGTAATTTGTTTTACTCATCTTGTGTTGTCCATTCTTTGTGATTTATATCATGTGATTTGTTCATCATCATCATCATCATCATGTGTTTTGCTATAATTTCTACTTATCATGTATATTTTATACTGTAGGAGAGAACGGGGTATGTTGAACCATTTTTTAGAATTTTTGCCAATGTTCTTTTGGTGTTGGCACTAGAAACCTGAACTTGGGGCATTTGGTGGTTAAATCCATTTAACAAATTTACACGTAGGAGTCGGAATCTGAAAAAGTGACACCGGCCACCTCTGGTGCACTTCCCTTGTATCTATGGAAACTCAGCAGCTGTTTCACTGGATTGTCTGCGGTGCAACTGCTGTTGTAAACGCAGTATTTTGCGTTTAGTATTTTATGTTGCATTTGCTTGTAGCCAAGTTGGTTGCTGAAAAGCCGCTCAAGTGCAGTACCTTGAAAAATTAGAAACATATTTTGTATGTGCTTTTTATTGAATTATATAGCTTTAGGAAATAGCGTGCAAGTAGCCTATAATAATAATCATCATTAGTTTGATGACCATGGCATACTTAGATACATCATACTATCATGGTAACCATGATTACAAGCTCCAAGTTTGCTGTCTGTAGCCTAAACGTTCGAGGAGTCAGGCAAATGGGATTTGCTTTTGTTATTTTTTGATGATTCAAACTTGCACATATCTGTATATTTAAGCAACTAGTCTCCACATACTAAGTAAGTGAGGAAGTCATGTGAATCAATCAGCAAAAGTTCAGGTTTAGGCAGTGGTTATAGATACGCCTGTGGATCTTGAAATTTGAAAACTTATTCATATGCCACCTGTGACGTAACAGTAACGCACGTCAAGAGTGCAATAGGCTTGAACTTGGTTAGGTAGAAACGAAGTAAACGTAAAAGATAAACCCTAACCTTAACTCCAACCGTAGCCCTAACCTAACCCTAATCCTAACCCTAGCCTAATACTAACCTAACCCTAACCTAACACTAATCCGTAGAGGTAGCACGTAAGCCTGATAAAAAGTAAAGAAAAGAAAGTAAAGTCGGCAAGGTGAGAGTCGAACCGAAAACCATTGGCAATGGCATAGCAGCTATAACCCCTAGGCTACGAGATCCATGCTGTTTGAATGACAAACTGACCCTTTTATTTGAATTGCCAGGCATATCCGTAGTCACTTCCTTAGGTTTACGGTTTAAGGTTTAGGGCTTAGGTTTATGGGTTAGGTTTAATGATTAGGCTTAGGTTTAAGGGTTAGGTTTAGGGTTTAGCTTTAGGGATAAGGTTTAGGGTTAAGGTTTAGTACGTTTCTACCGATCAAGCGTAGTGCAATCTACTGCATGCTGATCATAAGGTAATGTCATGTTACAGGCGGCGGATGAATTACTTTTCAAAAATGAAGGTCTGCTGGCAGACTTACAGCCACTGCCTAATATATATGTACCTTCTACAATACATGTGGTATAAGTAGTACAAAGATATGAGTATCAACATCGGCTATCAACAATTAAAATAAAAATATCAATAGCAGCCAAAAAAGGTCTAATCAGTCATGTCATATTGGTAAGAAATGGTGAAATGAAAAATAAAATGTAAAGCTTAAATAGTTTAGAGATAACCATGGTGAGACAAACATGTAATTGCTATTGTCGTTGATCCATTAACGTTTATATTATTTGAATATCACTATCAAATGATTTTCCTATACTGATTCTGTGCATTCGTGGAGTTTTGTTTGACCATTATGATCCCCACTTTTAATATTATTTATAAATGTATTGCTAGGTTGGCAGAGTCCAAAAAACACATGACAAGAAAATAATTTAAATTAAAGATTTGCCAAAAGGTGTATCAGCACATTAACTAAAATAAATCCATAAAAACATTTGGTAGCCCAATAGCTATAAAGAAAATATCAACCAACATTTTATAAACTAAAGATTGAAATATCACAAATCAAAACAACAACCAAAGATGTGATGAATGGAGTATTTCGTGACAAAACATTTGCTGAGTTTGATCATTTCAGGTAAATGACAAATGATTGTGATCATAGGTGCCAAGTTTGGAATTTGTACAGGTGTGCGAAGTCCATGGTATCACAGAATATGACATCAAAACTTGATTGAATCGGAAAATAATATTGATTACAATATCCCAAGAGTGGTTTTCGCACTAATATTAATTTTACAGGTTGTTCACAATTTTTTGACCACTCATAATTTTTTTCAAACTTATGGAAGCTGGTCACAACAGATGAAACTAGAATCATGAACATTTGAGAACACACAATTACTTAAAAGTATTTATGCAAACTGCAGCTCTATTAATCAAAACACCATCAATCTTTCAACATTAAGTTTGCTTGTCACAAGAGAGTGAATATTTTGACCAGAGTTAATTTTTAATGCATCGACAAAAAAATGAAATTAGCTGGAGTATCACTCTCTCATCCAGAATTGCAGGCTGCACACATTGCGCTTGGCACTTATTGTGATGATAAAGTACTTAATATTCTTACATATTGTTTAAAGCTTTTTATAATTTTCAATCTAATGTCTGTTGGATTTCACAGGCATGTTAAAAGGTGCTTGTTTGATTATTCTACTGGAAAAGTTCCCGAATTCCCAATGGATGCATATATTTTAAATAGTTAACTGTAAACCTTTTTTCAGGTTGCTTCTGATACATGCATGTTCCATCATTTATAATATGGACAATTGAAATTTGCAAAAATATTGACAAATGTTTGGTTATTTTGAATTTTTTGTTGTGCACAAAAAGTAAGTTGTCATTTTTTATACCAGTTTGGTCCAATTACTCTTGACCTACGGGCCATTTCACAAAAACATGACAACTTGTGGGCCACTTCTAATAAAATGATTAAAAAAACAATAGAATCACAATGTTCAAAACTAAGAAATTATTACACAATAGTAAAAAGCAATTCATTGCAAAGTTTATTAGTGGGATGTCTGTGGTCAAGGCTTCACTGTTGTTCTTTTGTCAGTACCAGTGTTAGTGGTAGCAAGTTGGAGACCGTAGTCCACTGTTTTGTCTGCCATACGTTTCTGTTTTTTGAATTGACTTGCTTCTTAGGAGGAAATGTACTCTCACACACGTACGTCCTTGCAAACATCAAGTGTATTTTAATGCAAAATAGTTCAGTGTGGGAATCTGATCAAAACTTGATTAAACTGGCCTATAGGAATGTTGATCATAAACCTATAGGAATGTTGATGAAGATGATATTTTGCTGACTTTTTTCTGGAAGCTCTCTACAGTCTAGTCCAGGGTTTTTCAACCTGCACGTCATGGTCCACTAGCTGGACAGGGAAGAATGTTCAGCTGATCACGGCCTGGTATTATTGAAATTGAGTACGCTTTTCAATCCAAAACGTTGGCAGCTCTTGAACTACAAACGTCATAATGTGCTCTTTTTCATCATTATGTGTTAGATTAGACATTTTTGCCAAATGGAAGTTTCCATCTATCCTACCATGTTATGCATAATATACAGTTACTGAAAGCATTTTGAGGCAGACAGGCAGCTCTTGTTGCCATGAAGATGAAATCTAGAAGCAAGCTTAATATGGAAGATAACTTGATCTGTGCATTATCATGCATTAACCATTGAGTATCTATGCTTTCTAACAATAAACAGGTTTGGCTGTCATGTTGATTGTGGCGCACGTTGTGTTATTGAATGTTGTTTTCAGTTGTTTGTATTTCTGCTCTGTGCTTGGGCAACAGTTGTTGCATTGGAGAATTTTTGCAGTTGGTAGGCCACGGACCCTCTGTTCTTGTAATTGGGCTACATGCTTCAAAAAAGTTAAGAACCCCTAGTCTAATGCCATTATTATTGTACAGTTTATTAAAAGATGTTATGCTTGTTCTATCTAAATTACCTATTGTAACATATACACGACATTAAATCAATACCGAAAAAGCCCACAGGCCTTAAAAACTTTGTTGGTGGGCCATATGTGGCCCATGGCCCTGTAGTTGGACCATGCTGTTTTACACCATCATTTACTCGGGCTGCTTCTTTTCAACATATATAATTTTTTTAATGAAAATAATAATTGTGTTTGGAGTGCAATTACTTTTAATCAAGGTTATTGTGTTTGCAGTGGGAAATTGAAGGTATGTTGCTTGTTTGAAATAAATTTCACAAAATGAATGGTTTTTCAAATGGTTATGATAATGGAGGAGGTCCTGGATCCAGCAGAGAACCTCATCCTCCACGTACTGCAGTTAGCAGCAGAAGACTTTTGACTTCCCCTCAGTTGTCACAGATGAGTGTAAGGTCAAAACATGTAAGTGGAGACTAATTTCAACTTCGGGTTTGAAATATATATCAGCTTTTGAATGTGTGTATATGTGTATTTTGTCTTTCATTTATTTTAGTATGTGTTAAGAGTCGATTAAGGTATATATCACTGGTGTTGGTAGTAATATCCTGAGTATGCCGCTGAATTGCAGCCAATGATTAACCCTTTACGTCCTGAAATGGTCAAGATCAGGGCCAGCACTATTTTGGCCATAACTCGCCAGCCGCTAGAGCTAGAGAGCTGTTCAAACCCTTTACGGATGCAACAAGTCTTGTAGTCAAAATTGAAAAAAGACATTTTTGTTTTGGGTTTAAGCTTTTCTGGGGGGAACGTCACAAGTAGGGGTGTTTTTGTGTTATTTTGGTCATCTTTGCCTGGCCCTGTGATCTGCCCCAATGGGCTATTGTTTGGACTCAAAATTTAGTTGAAAACTAGGTCAAAATCCGTGTCTATAGAGCCCTTGATTAACTTTCTAGCTTATCGGGAGCAAAAATTATGGCTCATAAACCAAAAATTGACCAAAATTTTGCTCCCTCAAAAGCCACTCTGAGGGGCATTTCATCCCAGGCAATAACTCGCCGTCGGATTGAGCAAGAGAGCTGTTCAAATCCTTTAAAAGCTCGTGAAGGTATGTAGTTTGCAATAAAAAAAACGTTGCAGTTTAGGATGTCTGTTTTTTTTAATGCTTGTATAATGATAGGATGTTTATGCTATTTTTGCTGATGTCAGCATTTTTGCTCGACCTCCTTTTAAGACCCGCAGGAGCCATTTAAATGACATAAATTTTTTTTTAGTTCAGCTGTTTTTTGGTTACATTTCGGGACTTTGAAGGGTCCGAATAGGTTTTTAGCGTTCCTGGTTCCAAGATTAGGGCCAAAAAACATTAAAATTAATTAGGGAAATCCCCCAAAAGTATTGAGAAAAGCCCCTTTCCAATTAGCTGTTTTTTGGCCTAACTTTTGAACCAGAAACGCTAGAAACTCAATCAAGGGCGTATTCTGGCCTAAAAACGCGTATTCTGGCCTAGAATCAAAAAATACTGCAAGCCAAAATATTGGCGCGTGGGATCGGATGATGATGTCATTAGCTTTGTCTACAATATTTGCAAAGAATTATTTCATTATTAAATACTGGTAAAGAGTGCTTTGTGTAGACATTGTATCACAAAATGGGCAAACAATAGAGCAATGGTGGGAAAATGGCGACTGTGGCTCACTAACATGTTTTGTATGGCTTTTCCAGCTGAATAGCAACATCTCAAATTGATAGCGAGTTATCACCTCATAATTAATATTGTTTCTTTTATCAATGTGTTTACAGAAGTTCATAAAACTAGTTACTATGGAGTCTATATACTCAATTTGTTAACAAAAACAGTGAAACTAAAGCTCAACTTGGCTTATTTTCCAGAAAAAAATTAAAATTTCTTAAGGAGACATATTGTCAAAAGCATTCTGTTATTTTCCCAATGTCAGAATAAGAAAGAATGCCCTTAACAAAGAGGTAGTTGCAGTTCCACTTGTAAATACACTGTTAACTTGTCAATCTCTTCAACATCAATGTGTTTACAGAAGTTCATAAAATTAGTTACTATGGAGTCTATATACTCAATTTGTTAACAAAAACAGTGAAACTAAAGCTCAACTTGGCTTATTTTCCAGAAAAAAATTAAAATTTCTCAAGGAGACATATTGTCAAAAGCATTCTGTTATTTTCCCAATGTCAGAATAAGAAAGAATCCCCTTAACAAAGAGGTAGTTGCAGTTCCACTTGTAAATACACTGTTAACTTGTCAATCTCTTCAACATTAATGTATTCGGTGATAGCTGTTCAGTTCACCAGCCATTTTTCATAAACTTGTCTCTTGTAGAAGTGAAACTGACTGAAATGCAAGACGATCAGGCTCTAAAATTTTTACTATATGCCATATACAGCCTAGGCTTAAGACTCCTTAGATTTCAAAATTTATTATTTTGCTATTAAAGTTTTGGTTTTTGAAATGTTTCATATTAGTTTTGGAGTTAGTAAAATTGCCCCCCTTAGAAGAAATCCTTCCGACACTCATGGTCGGATGTTTTAAAAAATACTGTTTTTTATGTTATGACTGAGACACATAAATCCAAACCCCAAATAAAATTGGTGGCACAGCACACAATAAAGAAAAACTAAATATGTCATTCAATGCAGACTCGTGAATCAGCAAGAAAATTGCTTTGTTGTGTGGCTTGTGCATGAGTTTAATTATGATAGACTCTTATTCAAGAATGTTCCTGAAGATAATATTAATGACTAACTTGAAATCTATTGTTAATATCAGTTAGGCTGTTGGTTCTTTCGAATGCTTGCTTTTGCAGATTTTGCAATATCTTAGGGATCAATCTTTCAGCAGTTAGATGCAGTTGTATATATTTGCAAATTGGCAGCAAACAGCAACTCACCTTTTTGTGTCAAAGTATGTTGAACAGATTTTTAAAATTTTTTGTGACTGTTATCAGATGTTGTGGCAGTTGTTTACCCAACATTATATATATATATATCCAAGATTACAAATCTGGATGTAATTGATCCTAGGCCTTCAAATGGTGTAGTCAACAACACCCAGTCTTGATTTCTGAACCTAGTTTTATGTTGAATCTTTCAGTAAAATTCTTAGGGTTTAGTGCAGGGGTGGGGAACCTGCAGCCCGTTGGCCAAATTCAGTCCATGTGAACATTTGATATGGCCTGCAGCAGACTTTGCCTTACCCAAGTTAGAGCACAACATCATGTCAAATTGAAGCTCCATGGTAAGCAGGTACTTAGATAGCAAGTCAAGAGAAGTCACTCTTCCTTGTAGTTAAATAAAGGTAGAATTTTAGGATAGGATTATTTGATTTTGCAGCCCACCAGCGATAATGCGCAATTATGCGGCCCGTAATAGCCAATAGGTTCCTCATCCCTGGGTTAGTGCATCAGATTTATCTTTGTTTAATGCCTTTTCCTCAGGATTTATGGTCTTATAGTGTTTAGCATTTTTATGTGTTTACTTTTTTATTTTTATGGAATTGATCATATTTGTTTATTGCAGACTCAAGGTTATATCACATGGGTGAGCACTAGCACACAAAAAATACAGAAAAACTCCACCGACTAAAGAGCACAGATGAGGCATTAGTACATGAACAGAAGCAACATTGGATAAAAACAAGATCTGAAACAACAATAGTAATTCCTACAGTCTCTCACTATCATATGGAGAAATATGAAGTATTCCAAATTGCATCAATTGTTTACAATGAGCAGAAAAGCAAATTTAATGCAAGATTCAAACCATTTAACCAAACTTTATAAGTTGTGTTATATGAAAACATCAAATATCTTGACAAAATGGGTAGCCTAGCATCACAAACACATGTATTTTTGGAAATGCAATGCAAAATTAAATAGGCATTTTCAAAGGGTATGTGTGTTTGATTAAGGCAAGGTTCTCCGTTCCTCTTTCATAGTTGACAGACATCATTTTACATGCAACAGACACTACACACAGTACTTTTCTTGTACATGCAAAATGATGTACACACCATTCTGCATGTAACAGGCACTACACACAGTACTGGTTCATTTCTGAAAGTGCCTTTGAGCTTTCTGCAGTACACCAAAGCATTTTCTCTTATTTTGAATGTCATTGTTATCCTTGAATGAGGCTTGGACCACTACATTAAAGTATTCAATTTATAAGAAAACTCAGCATGTAATAGCTTTATGTTTTGGGCAATTTAGACTAACATGGATGTGAGCATGAACAAGCACTCAGGATTGGGTCAGCGAGGATACTATTCAGATGTAATAAATCCTGGTGCTGCAGATTTGCTAGGGGTAAGTTTTGTGTTTTTCTAGCGCATGGTTTTCTTAAAAATGGTTTTGTTGTTCAATACTCAACAAAAATACTTTTGCTAAAATTTTTGTCTTTTTATTAGTTGGTCAAAATTAGTCATTTAATGGAACATATGAAATTTGCAAAAGTATAATGATTGTTTTACTTGGCTATATTTTAATGCCTTTCAATGCATGTTTTCAATAAGTTTTGAGTTTTAAGTTCATTAAATTTTAATTGCTTGTGTTTGATCTAAGTGTTGAATCAGTTAATAAAAAACATTGTTTTATTGATTTTTATTGTTATTGTGTATATTGAATCATGCTGAAGATGTTTCGCAGAAGGGTTAGTTTGTCATAATAACTAGCCACAACTGGCAATTTCATGTTATTTTGTTTCTACTTAGAGGTGTCATGTATAGAGGCACAGTCTAATATGATTTTGCAATCAAGTTGTTTGCTTAAACACATAGTAGCACTTCATGTTTATAAAATCAGCACTTGGTTACATTACTTTCCATCTTTTTCCGATTGGATTTTACGGGACTTGATCAACTGTATGCAGATTTAATGCATTTGTCTGATACTCCTATTTCTCTAGATTATTTAAAAACACACAGTAATTTCAAAAACGTTTTTCTATTCTGGCTTAAGCAAGAATACATTGTAGCACCAATATTGCATGTTCAAATATACAGAAGCCTCAAGGAAGAGCCAAGTAATAATCACATTGTACAGGTTGGCTTTGATTGCTTGTTTCACTATTTAATCCAACATTGAAATTCTATTTGAATAAGGACTGAGGATGTGTAATTTTACGTGAAATCGATTTCCTATTAAAAATTTGCTGGTCGATTCCTTGCTTACACCCATCGTGGAAAGTACATACTTGAATAGAGATATGTGCAAGTTTGAATCATCGCAAAAAGACGAAAGCAGATGGCAGTCGACTGATTCCTCGAAATCATACAGAATCACGAGTGCTTTTGAGTGTATGTACTGATGAATTTACACAACATGTTAAATTTTTCTACTATCTAAAACAGTCCTTGGAAAAGCCTAATGAGTAAAATCACCCACCTTAGAAAAATTGTTTTGCATGAGTATAGGCACTCTTTGGCATTTAACACAAACAATTTATTTTCCTTTCAGGATGTTGTCAATGGTCCACAAGTTGATCAGGATCTTCTTTGTAGAAGTCTGAAAAAAGAACACCTTCCATCAGGTAGTATCAATTAGTATATAGTTGTTTTTGGTTGTGTGTCGGATTTTATCACCATGATTTTAGCCTTGCTGGTGCCCCACGAAATATTGACATTGCAAGTCCTGCTGGTTGCACTCACAAGAAAGCGGCACAGAGGTCAACCAAGGACCAGGTGGTGTGACTGCATTTCCGACCTTGCTTTGTCCCGTCTTGGTGTGAAGCCAGCAGAACTATCAGATATTGCTGAAAATCATGAGGTATTTCAAGACTTCCTAGGGCTGCTGCCCCCACGACCCTCCCCAGAGGAAAAGCAGGTATTAAAAGGAATGATTTTGCCACTGCATAGGGTGTGACTTGGTGTTTGCTTGGTAGCACAACACCCCAGCTGCAAACACAGCATGCGATTGCTGCATACAACACTCACAATCACTCAAAGACGTGGGTCACTCAAAGACCATCAATCAAGAGTTGTAGCACTACTTAAGTATATGATGATGATGTATTTTTGTCGGCAGACAAGAAGTCCATAGTACAAACACACACTTCGTGCACAACGTAGGTTGATAAAAACGTACAGAACAGAACGTTTTAAAACCGCATGGAAGGCTGAATTACAGGGTTACAGACACTTACTTAACAGAACATTTTGCAACGGCGTTGGAAGCCGAACCACATGGTTACAGACAGATTCTTAACATTATTGTTCGCTAACCCGTAACACTTGGTACAACACTACTGCAGAGTAGGACGCTAATTCCTAAACTGGTCAAAGCCAGGTAAAGTACGAATGCGTTGTGTCATGACACACCCTCAAACGAACAAACACCGCAATGTCCGAGCACTCAGTCACAAAGTAAAATGCGATTGTAGTGTTCAAAGAATGAGGAAGAATATAAACAATCGGACTGCATCAAAGCATGCAACCATACGTTGTTAGACTTTCTACATCTTTCGAGAAACAAGCACTTGTTTTTTCTTAGTAATGCTTCAAATGTAGGAATGTTACGTTGAACCTGATGACTACTAACACTCGCTCTCCAGGGCAGGTTGTATAGGGTTCAGCATCCAAAATTGTAAGACACCCGCAATCTTTGCATGCATGACTTTCTGAAATTACACCATAATTGTGATGCATACATGGGCGTACACAAGGAACGAAAAAGTACATTTTTAACGCAATTGAACATCGGGAAAAAGAGGATCGCAGCTTGTTTGCTGCACAATATTGGTATCGCAGTTGTCTCTGAATGTCTTTGTCATCTGAGAGCGCAGTATCCAGTACAACTCCCAGATATTTGTAGTGGTTAACAGATTTTACATTTTGACCACCCATTTGTCAGTAATGGAGTGACCATGATTTTTGCACTCTTGGCCTTAAATGTCATACAAACAGTTTTGCTGTAGTTGAAAATAATTCCATGCCATTCTGCATAAGCCTGACACATATCAAGTATACTTTGCAACCTTCGCGCACTTGGGCAAAACACACAAAAGTATAAGGATACTATTTCAAACTGTATGTTTTCTTGAAGTGATGTGCAAATACTATGAACTATACTCTGCACACCTGACCAGTCACAAAAATGTTCGCACACCTCTGTAAGAAAATGCCATGTTTTAAACAAATTGAATTCATATAGGACTTTTCACCTCATGAAGCTTTCTTAGTATGTGAACAAAATTAATGCTATACATGAAATAGAGTCTTTTCCAACAAAGAATTAGTTATTGTATGTGAAACAGACTGTATATTTTGCATGTTTAATGGGCATCTGTAACTCTTATTCAGAGAGAATAAAAGCATAACTCATTACTAGCTGTTTTCTTTGTCTAGGGTCTGATCAGAAATCGCATGCTGCTTCAAAATTGTTTAAACAAAATATCTCGCAAACGGTTGTCCCACGTCATTAGCGTTTGCCAACCAAACCTGCTGCTCCCAAGTTTTTCATGAAGACTGTACGTGGTGGTAGATCAGTCTCGTCAATAAAATCAAGTTAACACGTAGTTCACCTTGGTGTCTCCAAGTCCGACTTCGACTTTAGCGCATCCAGCGCGAAAACATGAAAACCTTATTAAGACCTAATTGCAGCGCTAAGTACCTCGCGTGGCCAGGAATGGCTTTCACTAACTTTCTTGCTGTAAATTTATCGTTTATTGGGTAGGATACATTGAAAAGAGCTTTTTACGTTACTAAATACAAGTTATCAGTCCACGAAAATTCCAAAAAATAACTCTGCTCTCTGTTACTTGTTTAGATGCCGTTTCAACACTCTACACGTCTTCTTGAAGTGTGTTTTCAGTTTTATTAAGTCAACAATGCACAGTGACGATTCTAAGGGCGGGGGCATGGCACCCGTAGAGTTTTGGCTGGCCCGCAGTTTGGCTCCCCAATTGTGTGCCTAATGTCGAGTTCGTTTGAATGACATATACAGAACAGGGGATAAGTTTCAGCCAGCAATATTTTAAACCAGTGTGTCTTAATCTTTTTTTGGCTAGCGCCCCATTTTCTGACAAACAAATTTCTATTACGCCCCCCTACCATGTCTAGCACACAAATCAACGCAATTTTTTCGTATTGTATGTTTGGTATGTTTGAAAATGATTAAAACAAGAATGAGCGCAAAGATGCATTTCACCATAAAACGAAATTTAGTAAATTAACCCATTTAGCAGTTAGAAACTGTAGAGTTCATGATTTGGAAACTGTTAGAGTTCATGACGGGCTCGATTTCGTAGGAACAACATTAAAGTTGGATAAGAAGGTGGAGATTGCTGATTTGGCTTTAATGAGGTTAACATCATTCCCCTGCAACTGCAAATTAACCTCATTGAACTTCGTGAAGATATCTGTGGCCTTTGACAGCCAAGATACTGTATCTGTGACACCCTTTGACAGCCACGTTCTGTGTGCAGCAACAGGCGTACGAACTCTCTTCATCATTATCCGAGTGCACTACATTGCGTAAACTTAGCAGAACACTTCTAAACCCTTTGGTGTCCTTTGATCAATCCATTAATACTCTGCCACATTTTTAGTAAATTTTAAGTTCGGAGCAGTGCAGGATTGAATTTGATCTGCAGATTTTAAAAGTAAGTGAACTTAACCGTGACACTTGCAGTCGTCCACTGGCTCTACCATCTCTCTCTCGCTGGATTTCCTTGGCGCTGCTCAAGCTAAAGTGCGTTCTGAACCACACTTCTGTTTTCCGGAATCTTTTCGATTACCTTTAGGTAACTTATTCTTGTTGGCACCTAACACTATCTGTAAATCATATAAATTGCTTTCTACTTTCGACTTGAACTCGTACAAGGTTATTATTATATTCGTGATCATTAAACCACTCCATCCAAAATTAGCTCACGCTTTTGGTTACAGGCTGATTCTAAGTGCAAGCGTGCATTCTCACACCTGACCGGTGATAGTCACTGTAACGAAACGGGAATTATTAAGTAGCAGTTTACCCGTGCCAAGAAGTACAGCTGACGAAAATTCCAATCATAATCATTTCATTATAGAGGAGGACAGTTTTACTGTGCAGCTCACCTTTGGTGATGGAAACTGCAGTTCATCAATTTATCTCCTAGCATTTCACCTCTGTTTTGTTTCCAAAACGCTAAGTTTTTGTTTACAAATTACATGCACGCATATTTGTTGATCATACTGTTTTTTATGACATTTGGTCACTCAAAGTTAGTAAGACAACAGAAATGTAATTATTAACTGATACTCCTATCGCCCCGCAAGCGCCCATTTCAGCTTCACCGCCCCCAGGGGGCGGTATCGCCCACTTTGGGAACCACTGTTTTAAACGATGATTTAGAAGCATTCTAGCAGTCAGTATCATCTATATCCATGATAAGCTGGCTTGTTGTTCCTGACTGCCGGGTAATCGGAGCTTTTGATGACGACAGATACCAGTGGTTGCTCGGTCCTGCGTGAAACTTACAGTTACAAGTGGACTTAAACCACATTATCATGCAATTGTTTTATTGTTTCATCCAATCCTTTTTCCCGACGCTCTTCTGCTCTCACCATTCCAATTAGCATCCTTTATTTATAACGTTTTCTTGAAAAGACCTATCGTCAAATTGTAGTGCACCCGCCCACACTGAGATATTAGCAATCAAATATTTGAGCCTTCCCAAGCGGGGAAGAACCATAGATTGGGTTTGTTGATCGAATACGCAGTGGCCAGTGAACGAGTCAGATCATGCGATATTGGCCGTTTCATCAACCTTTTTCCTCATTGTTGCAAATGTGTCGACAAATTTCACGTCTCATCAATTACACTTACATGTATCTATGTCATGCAAAAATCCATCATCAAACTTGCTTTTTTGATTAACGCCACAAGCAGATTGCGCTTAAGTGCTGTTTTTCTTGAAGCGTCTTAATTCAACTATTTGCTGGTAATTGGAGCAAGCGCAATGCGTGCAAACATCACAGTTGCATTGTGTTTTGCTAAAGTCTCGGTCCGCTGCTGAGGAATTGTACCGTGTAAAAATATAGAACTACTTTTCTGCCTTGTTGGTAACACTGAGGAAACATCTTTTACCCGAGGCTGATATCATTACTTACAGTAACTACTTTTGACGGTCCTGACGAGGATACTTTCAGCTCCATTCTAAAGCAGCAGCAGCTTGGACCTACCACGGAACTCACCACTAAAACAGATTTTCCTACCAAAGCATGGCAGCCCAAAGTCCAAACACCATTCTATGTGCCTCCTGGCGAAGTTCCAAGGAAAATTGAGATTGAAAGGTTTGCGTTTTCTCCTTGCCGTCATGGTGAGGAAGTTCCTTCTGATCGTTCTTTAGAGAGGGCTTGTGTGTGGCTAATATTCTACAGTATAATAATTGCGGTGGATATGTTTGGCTTTGGACTCAAGGTGTCGATGAGACGTTGCCACTACGACCTTTTCACCGATGGCGACGGATCGTAACGAAATACAAAGTCAATGAATTGCGCTTCATAATACATGTTTGCAACAAAACAAGTTGTCTTGAGCGAAGCGTTTGTGCTTGTTTGCAATTTCGCAGTTTTTACCTGTTACAGAGATTGCTCTCATAAGAGCGATATCTGCAGATAAATATGAATATTTACTTGTGATAGAAAATTTTTGATGATGATGGAGGTGCAGTACCTCCAGTAAGTTGCGCAATGCAAAATAACACTTCTGTTTCCAAAGCAAAATTTTGTCGAATGCGTTTACTGATTACACAAGTAATCGTGGGATGAGTTGCTTCCGTTGTGTTTCGCTCCGTCTTCCACGCCGCGTTTCTCGCAGATCGGATCGAGTTCAGTATCCTCCACTGTAGTGTCATAAACCCATTTCGACAACTCACTATTTAACTTTTCTCAGGGGAAAACGAATGTTTGCGAAACAACGTTTGGCACATCTACTCCACTTGGAAGGCATTGATTCTAGCAAACTGATGCCCAAGCACATGCCCAAGGACCACAAAGTGCAGCTGAACAAATCGCCCGATCCCGCCCCGTTTCCTGCTTTTTTACCGTTGGAGATCTTTGACAACAACGAGTACGACTGCAGAACTCCGCAGGAATGGCTAGACCTCGGAGTAGAAACAGGATCGGACCAACGAAAACCGGTTCCCGGCAAAGCGCTTCTACCAACTGAAGATCGCAGAGTTAAAAGTATGCTTATGCACACGTTGCCGTCACACATTCAAAATATTCACATTTTTGTATGGCCGGTCCTGGCCGTGGTATATGCATAAATGTTGTACTTCGTCTCCCGTAACACTTCTTTCTTTTCAAAAGTTCCAGTAATATTAACGTTGAACTCACCGAAACAATCAGCCTCGAATGTTTACAGTTTACTTCCATGATGTTATTCGATGGTGTTGAAAACACCTTGATTTCTTTTTAGGCGACCCTAAAGATGTGAACCTCACTTACAAGTGGTGCAATGTTGGCATGTTGGATTACGACAAAGAGACAGAGCTCTTCCTCGTTCAGAAAATAGACGATGAGGGCCGCATACTGGACACCAGAGGTCACCCGGTTGTGAATGGCGGTGTCACCCCTGGGGGTCAGTATAACGCACAGATCTTTAAATCAATTGAGCGCAAAGTTGAATAACTGTTGTAAAGCTTGTTGGCTTGGATTAGGCAACATTTGAGTGCTTATATGTTAGAAAGTTCTGGGGGTTGTAAAAAGTGTTATGCGTTTGAAAATCCGAGCAACCATAACTTGCTCCCTTTCTTTTTGCTAAGCTACATAAAGAATTTTCGTCGCTTTCAGGTTCCCGCCTGAGTCTACCTACGCAGTACTGGATACCGCGCGTTCGGCTTATGTTTCGTGCCGAGGACGCGGCGGTATTCGCTCATCGTGTTGCCGAAGCGTACAGATTGCGCAAGAGAATGGAGGGCTTGGTCAGGTGAGGGGAATCATCGGCAGCGTTTGAGGCGATAAACTCAGAAACGTTCGTTTGAACCCTGAGCATCGACCATTTCATGTCGAGCTTCAGGTTCAGTTGTTTTTGCTGCCAAACACTTTTGCACGTGTATTTCTTAATCTTCACCCATCGAAGGCTGGTTTGAACTTACCCAGTTGCGTTTATCCATCATTTGTTTACAAAGACTTAGAATAAGCCTTCGATTAGGGCTGCTTCTCCTGACAGCATTGGATTTTGTCCGGCTGATGCAGATTTGCATCTTAAGATTGTTGACCTTGCCCTGCAGTAGTTGCTTAGTTAGACGGCAGGGTGACTAATAAGCAGCGATGTAGTGCTAAAAAAAGAGGTGTGGGAACGCCGTTTCCATACCAAGTGACAAGGAAGACTGCAACAAATAGTTCGAATGTGCATTCGCACATTCGAGTGAGCATTCGCCTACAAGAATTTCCACACCGGATCTTCCTGTTTCACTGTAGGCTTTAGACTGTAGCAGTGCGAATCTGCGTGTCGCTAGCACATCTGTGAGATCGCAACTATGTTTTAATGTAGCCTAATCCAATGCAGAAAGGTGTGGGAGCGCCGTTCCCACGCGTTCCCACCCCACTACACCCCTGCTAATAAGTGGTATTGCTTAATTGAAACTGTCGGTTGAAACAACTCTAAAAATCGATTCGAACCAAGAACATTGTGATTCGGCCATCAAATTATTAAACATCAAGAAAAACGTTTTGCTGAATTACGCAAAATATCTCCAGTCGTCTGAACGGGATAATACTTCACAACAGGGGTCGACAACCTTTTTCGCACTGCGGTCTGGTTTCAGCTTGATATTATTTTGCGGGCCGGCCCCCAATAAAATAATGAATGTTTGGCAAATACAAATTTATTACAACTCCACTCATCATGGCACCGATTCAGTGAGAGACCTGGGCTTGCTTTGCCGCAATAAGATGCTCCGACCTGTAGGGATTATGGTAGTCAAAGGAATCCGCAGTGTGTTCCTTGTGTCAGTCGTTCCAGTCACTTTTTGACCAATTTGGTCGTGGTTCCGCACGGCCCGGTAACAATTTCGTCACGGACCGGCACCGACCGGCGGACCGATGTTTGTCGACGCCTGGTTTATAGGTAAAGTTTAGTTTTTCTTTGTTTTCTGATCAGTTATCACATACGTGGTTGGATCTATTTGAATTGTGTAACATTTTGTGCTATGCTTGCGGCATTTAACTGGTCATACGAGCTGCATATAGCATGAACAGTCTTACGCTTTGAATTACAATTGCTGCCGTAGTTTGAAAATCCTTAAAATTGTTCCAGCATATTTGCAATATGTTATGTGTTTTGTATGGTTAAAAGCTTTTCAAGCTGACGCCTGGCATGTGTTCAAACGCATTTGTTTTTTCAGGTATAACCTTTACATAGACTGCATGCCTCTGGATGACAATGTGCTCAAGCTCGACGACGAGTCCTTTGATAGAATGGCTGCCAGATCGCTGAGCACAGTCGGTCTGCGCCCCGATGATCCTGTGTAAGTTGTTGCATAACGCTTCCTTTGGTTGTGTTGCTGCATCTCTGTACTTTGAAGGTCCATTGCTCAACGAAAGGAACCTATTCTGGTTACATAAAGTTTGACAGAAGAGCCAGAGCTTTGATGCAATACATCACATGCACTCATATGATTTAGTTAGTTTTAGTTAGTTGCTTCTAACCATATATAATGACAGTACTTCAGTCAGGCGTTACTGGCGGTAATAAAAACAGGTTAAAAACTCGCCAACGTTTCAATTGTTAGGTACAACTATCTTCGCCAGTGCAAACACCTGTATAATGACGTTTACGTTTCTTTATAACTGCTTTTGTTTCTTAATGCGGCCGTGGAGTTTTTATCAACGTAGAAAGCAATACTTTCAAAACAGGTGCTAGTCGGTGCAATCGACGATCGGGTAATAGCACAACGCTCATGTCGTTGCGAATAGTAATGTTATCACAACACTCACTTTGCAGGATTTTAAAGTGCGTTCAAAAGCTGAAAAACCACGTTGGCCTGGATTTCATGCGAACCATGAACAAACTAACTTTTGATAACGTGGTGTCTCGCGACCCGAAAGCTTTCGCCTTCGTAACCACTCCTGATCCACCAGCTGATCTGCGCTCCACAAGTGGTAATGGCGTTTATGTTTTGTTTGATCTGTCGACTACTGTTCTTTTGTACTGCCGGTGGAAACACCAACAACTGATGTTGTTGCTTTCGGGCCGTTGCTTTGAACGTTGAGATTGCTGAAATCACATTGAAAACAAATTTCATTGGAAATATGATACAATCACAGAGTAACTTGATTATGAATAAACCAAATTATAATTTATAATGCGAAACTGAAATCATAGTTTAAATACGCTGCGCTTTCTCAGTCTTTATATAATTTTCAAACTAGTTTTGACGTTCTGGCTCGTCAAGAGCGATGTTTCAGCTACGAGATTAACTGAGCTGAACCCGTAATTTTTTTACTATCGCAGTGGACGACCTTCCCGAATATGATTACGAAGAACAAAGAGATTGCTTTGCTTTCAATTGCTTGTGGACGCGAGTTGAAGCCATCGTTGCGTCTGGAAAGGTAATGTCTCAAGCTCATGGATACTCGGGAACGTTTGTGCTGAAAAACGTTTATGCGAGGCGGGCCTGACAAAACCTTATTGATCAGCGTTGCTGAATATCATGGAGAAAGATCTAGTTGGTGTTGTTTGCGTTTGAATTCCTATTTACGGCGTGCACTGAGGAAGAAAGATCCAACGTTGCGGATGCAATGGGCCCTGAACCGTGAAATAAAGTCTTGCAGGGACTCGCTTGCAGGAAGTTGCAGTTTTTCTCTACGTTGTGCAGTCGAGCGTACGCAAACAAAAGTTAATTGCTTTCTTGCTTTGCAGGTGCACACGGAATGCAACAAAGTAAAAGTGATGTCACTTTTCAACACGACCATCACTAAAAGTATGAAACTGGAGGAGTTCGAACAAACTCAGTCACAGGCTTACACTCAGGTAATTTCGTCTCTTTGCTTTAACTGTCAACAACTGGCATGTCAGTGTATTCGAGTGGAAGATAGTTTTGCGGTAGCCCATGTTCCATTCTATGGGTGATTGCCTAGTAAATTCCAGGCTATTGTCCACAAGCAGGGCCGCAACCAACTGATATTTTCGGGGGGGCAAAATGATGTAACTTGTTGCTGCACCTAACAAATACATACGTTTGTGAAAATTTCGGGGGGGGCAATTGCCCGATTGACCCCCATCTGGTTGCGGGCCTGTCCACAAGTGTTTGTGAATTTTTAATCAATACTCACTTCATAGAATTACACAATTCTATTTGAATGAGATTTTACAACTAAAGATGCGCAGAGTTACGTGAAGTCGATTTCCTTAAAAAATATTTGCTCCTTTGATTCGCTTGTGTCGCTTTGTGGAGACCAGTCACTTCACAGCAAGCTGAAGTACTTAAATTATTTGCAAAACTTAAGTGACTGTTAAGCAGCGTCTTGTCGCTAGCGTGAGATGTACATATGTCGCCTACCCATGTGCAGCTTGCTGAGGTCTACCTAATCCTACAGTGTGGTAGACTTCACGCTGTAGTAGCATCGCTTTTACAATGATGCCACGGTAAATTGCAGGTGCAGCTGTTTCTTCGCGACTCGTGGATCTCAACTTTGCGTGGCGTAGTTCGCGGAAGTTTTCAGTACGTTGGCAAAGGCTGGTTCAACATGCACGAGTCAAACTGGCAGGTCTATAAAATATCGAAGCTAAAGAAGTACATGGAGATGGTCAAGTTTATTATGCAGGTGTGTTTAGTGATCACGTGCTTTTATACCGAATAGGTCTGTAAACTAAATTGCCAAACATTTCAGAAGATGAAAATATTTCTTAAAGGTTGTTTCATGTTTTCTGGAAACACCCGGAAACGCCTTTTTTCTCTGGTTCTGTTTTATCTTCCTGGTTGTTCCGTAACAACTATTCTATGTCTCATTCTAAGTGTTCATACTACCCCTAGTGTATTGTTTATCGTTGTGCGATTTTACCCCTTCACTTCGCACTGCTGGTGATGACTGAATTACACAACTCGAGTTGCTCTTTTTTCATGCAACAGACATGTCAACACACAACCCTTTCAAATTATTTTTCTCTGCAAATATCGCTCTGTGCCCAGCTCCTTTTCATGCAGTCCCGTTCGTGTGCGATCTCATCTTATAACTCGGTTGCAGAAAACAACCTCCCCTGCTGCGCGCATCTTGTTTTCGCAATTTAAATGAGCGCGACTTGTGAGAGTTTCGATCAACAGTCTTTTGCAGAGGGTTTTAGTAAATTTCAAATTTTGTACATGGCCTGGACGACATGTTTGAAAATTGGGAAGTGTGCTAATGATGAGAGGATATATTGTGATAGAGGTTAATAACGCTGCTAGCGATATCACTGAAAAGCTTCGTTCATAGTTGCGCTTCTAAAGGTAGCAACTGAACTGAGGACTGGCGTCGTAATATTCATTGCGCACTTAGATTTTTCTGCTGCAATGTTGGAACACGTAAAGAAAATGTTGTGAAAAAGTGATGCAGATACTAGTTGTACCAATGTCTCCATCTACCGTTCTCTGTTTTCAAACTGCGTATGATTTATTACTTGTCCATCCTTGAAAAGATCACATCCGTACTCTGTAACCGAAGTGTTGCGTTACAACGCCTTGTCATGGTACAAACTTGCTGCAAGAACTCCATAACCTACCGCGAACGTTTTTTAGATCGACCAGTGAGACCTTTACGTCCGTGGTTTCAAGAATCAATGAAACCTTTCGCTAGGTGTAAAGTATACGTGGCATGCAGGCATCTTCTTAGTCGTTAGGTAGTGTGCGTGGCCATTGTTGTATCGGCACCCACCATTCTGGAATGGCCCTGCAAAGAACAGCGTGGGTCCGGCTCAACCAACCCCGCGCCGGTGTCGGGCGTTTCCACTCCTGCTTGCACGCATGAGGTGCGGCCCCTTCAGAGGCTTGTGAGTGCGGCTCAGAGAAACAGACGGTTGACCATGTTCTCCTTCACTGTCCAATCCATCGACCTCCCCGTGGAGCACATGGCCTGCCGGTTCTGGATGACGAAACAATCGAATGACTACTCAACACCTGCCCGGAGATCTAGTGTGGCCAAGCAGTGGGTTGAAAGAACTCGCTCAAACGATGAAGATTGTATCGGGATTTCTTTTGTTTTTGTCCTATCATGTTGCTCAACTACTGGGATTACAATGCCATTAGGAATTACGCTATTGTCCCGTTGTACGTGTCTCGCCACAAGCGACGTTCAAACAAGCTCATCGTTACGAGCAACAGTCTCTGCATGTTTGCCTCATCACGCCACAATGTAGTTGTGAAGAGTTTGTCGGCATTTGCTTTGGTGCTAGCGTGCGGAGTTATTCTTTCGCATTAAAATTTTTGGCAATATCAACAGAGTTCTATTCACTCCAGTGAGTGATTTACACGTGTGGTTTTATTGAGAGCAACCAGCCCGTTAAACAAACAACATTAGCTTGTTAAAGTGACGCGAGAAACTTGTCGCGTTTTTGCGGGATTTTTTTGTCATTATTTGTCTTCAATTTTTAGTACCATGCGTGTCGATGTGTCCAGTTAAAACAGTTTGAGTGTTTCATGTGCTGAAAAAACAAACTTCCTGAAACAAATCGTAGACTGTTGATTAATGCAATGTTCTAGATTTCTAGATTAATGCAATGTTCAACTTCGCTGGAAAGAGTTTATTGATATGTTTTTCTGTAACTCATTTATTTTCCTGAAAGAAATGTCTTCAACCACAACTCATTTTTTGTGGTATATATTTATTCGCAGAAAAACGAAACTAATGGTTAGGAAGTTTTCGAACAGAATCGTTTTGATTGTAGAGCAGTATGCTATGCTCAGCTAGAGCGAATAATCTCAAAACATTTTTTGAGCGTCACGGAGAATTTTGAAGTTTGCGATTGCTTTTTTACGAAACATCAAAACTCGGGTCAAAATTTTATAAAATCAAAGCACTTACGTTGTAGGCAATAATAATTATATTGACCTTGTACTCATACTACAAGCGCCATTAATGGAAATGAAAAGTTTGCAATTTATTGTTTAAATTAAACCGTAATTGGAGAGAGTATTGCAGTGGCATTTGTAGTCAGAAACGTAAAATAAATGTCATTATTGCATTCCAGAAATGCAGACCGGACAGCATCAATTGTTTTGATATAAAAGCTAAATGTCAAACACAGCTAGAAAGACTGATACACAATTTAGTCATTATGACTTAACAGTATTTTCAAGCGTGCAAAATTATTTATTCCCGTTTCATGTTTTGGTATTTTTTTAAACATCTGTTACATGCAAGCTAGCATTCCATTGGAGTAATATAACCTCGTCAGAAAATAATTTTTATAACCCTTAATTAGCGATAAATACCTGTCCTGAATAAATTACAACACAGTCAATAAACAGCTTTTAATGGCTGTATTTGTTCATAGCATATGCGTATGTAATTCCTTTTCTTGTAAACCTGTGGATTCACTTTTATCACTGCGTTTTCGTGAGCGTATAAATACCACCCTGCTTGATACCAATTTGTTGTTACATCTACATTGCACTGCAGGCAGCAGCATTTATATCTGGCGTCAGAATCGGAAGGTTCTCACATTTCACGTGGCACGATGCAAAATTGCACGGCCGTTGCTACTTGTGCAATGCGTTGAATGTTTGTTTTGTTTGAGTTTCTTCTGACAGAAAAGAGAAGAACACAAACCGAAGGTTTTTTATTGCGATTTTGTCTCTGGAGTGCAATCACTGCACCAGCTGTCAGGAAGCGTTGTGTATTGGCTGCTTTTTGCAAAACCTGAGTCTTTTCCTTCAACACTTTCGCGTGGTTCCTGGCAGGACTCGCTGCGATACCTGGTGCAGAACTCCTTGAAAAGCTTCACGCAGATGATCCATGATGCCTGCTACCAAGTTCTCGACTGCCCGGAAGACATGGTTTGGAGCAATTCGCTGCTTGTATCGGAGTACAAGCCCAAACGAAATCCTATTTTCGTCATCGACTTGATGTTAGGTAGGTTAAATATTTTTCATACCTGACTTAGCTTTTCCGCAAGGTGTTGCTGATATCACCTAGCGGCTTATAATTATTCGGTGTTCTGTCTTTCTTTTTTTGTACATTGGTTGCCCTTGACATGACACCTATCCGTACTTCCTCATCTGTACATCATAGCCAATACAGCACTTTCGCTTGCTTTTTTGAACTGTGTCATGTTCAGGGGTGGGTACTGCATTAGGGAAGGCGGTTGCGTCGTCCCCTTTTCTTTCAGAGATGCCCTGGTGCCACCCGCAGCATTTGAAATTTTTTGTGGTTTTGTATATGTATTATGCTCTTGAATTTAGTTCATAAATTGAAATGTGAAACAAATTTCATTCTTTTATCCACCTAGTCCCACATCTGCCTTTCGCAGTGGCAATGTTTTGGGGGCCCTTTTCTAAAAGTTTACCTCGAGGCCCTAAATTCCAATAGCCACCCCTGATCACGTTAGTAGGTATTCATGAGGCAAATGCCACAAGCCGGGCAAACAATACAACAACAATACAGCTTATGTTGTTTTGCTCATTAAAGATACGAGCGGTCCGCGGTACAGCACACCACTGGAGAATTTCGAACCTGCGTTGGTTGGTCTTTTCGACAAAGCTATTGCTTCTACGCAGCACGTTCCGCAATTGGAGCGATACGTGCTAGAGGAACTTTTCTGGCGAGGCTCAGCTTTGCTTGAGTCGGTCGGCGCTCATGAGCCCCACGTTGAGGCTCTGAGGGAACGTATCACGTAAGTCCTGTTGAGGAAAAACCGTGAGAAGCTCGACTGGTTCATTCATCACGCAGATAGATTGACCTATAAAGACCATGGATATTGTGTAATTTTTGTGATTAAAGACATCACCACACAAGTTATTTTCCACCGGCAAACCTAGTCATGAGAAAAGCAAGCAACCAAAACAGACTTCACAAATAACATATGCAGATGTACTTCTTCAGCAGTGAATCGTTCTAGAGCAGAAAGTAAAAAAAGTCTCCCGCGAAAACACATGTGTTCGAATGAGGACAAACTTAAAATTAGCGGTGGATCACCAAGCAAAGGAATTTTGCTGAACGCAGGATCTTTGGACCTGCTTGTGATTCGTGTTATACAGATTTTAACTTAACCATAACTTGAAAGGTAATTTAAAAACTCAGAATGAAGTATAAACTGTTCAGTCATTTTCACACTCGCTTTTCGTCTGTGGGGGGTCGCGGGGGCAGCAGCCCTAGGAGGTCTCAAAATACCTTAAGGTTTTCAGCAACCTCTGTAGCTACGCTGGCTCAGCACCAAGACAGGACTAAGCCAGGTTGGAAGTGTAATCACACCGTTTTGTGAAGAAATAGTGTATACTATACATGGAAGTATACACTATTTATTCACAAACGATGAAACGTCTGACTTTAAAACATATAAGTATTTACTTGTGGATTTTCAGCCAAAATTGTTTACGCTCTTCTGCAAGGTGGATTGGCATGCGAGTGAATTGGGTTTGTGGGAAGTGCCAAATACTGACAAAAAGAGCATAAAATTTAAGTTTATCTTTGCTAGGTTTGCGACCATATGAATTGCTTCTTGGGAAAGATTTTGTCTCACTGTTAAAAATATCTCAAATCGTTTAACTGAGAATTTGTTAGTTGCACATAACATCAAGGAGCAAATAGCAATTTTCATAATTAGAGATGAGCTGGCAATTGCTAATGTTACTACAGCACACTCACCCGTGACTGTGGTGATCTTTCTTCCTCGCTGTGCAAGTCCGAGTCGTCTGTATGAAATAACTTGTCGGAGTGATTCTAGCTGTTTTGTTTCCAGTTTCGCTATCGAAATTTGCTTGCCACTAATGAGCAAGTGTTTGCTTGTCGCTTGCAGACATGCTGTTCGAAAGGCAATCATTCCAATGCGCGCTTATGCTAAAGAGTACCAGCAACACATGGAACTCTACAAACTGGACATCGACGAATATGTCAAGTGCGCTGATTTTCTATCTGCGATTATTGTTTTGCTTCAAACTGTTACGATTTGATATGATTGAACTTACTTGTTAAATTAAACCTCTGACAGGAGGTAGAGTTTATGCAGAAAACCACTGTTTTGAGCGTAAGAAAGTTTAGCTATTTCTTGGATGTGTCTAATCATCTGTAGACAAATTGTTTTATTTTGGATAGAAGCAACTTTGTCCTATCATGTTTAAATTGACGTTTACAACATGACGATTCCTGATCGGAATAAACGTCGCAACTCTCGAAATATGTATCGCTAACTGGAAGCATGTTGCCACGTAAACCTCGTCAGACGTTTCCAAACGTTCTCAGAGAGTTTGATGCGCAAGAACACACGGCGGCGCAAGTCAAAGCCGAAGTGGACATGCATCTGGCCGAAAAAGAGCGACTTGAAGCAACCATGCCATCCAGCATTGTTGTGGGCGCCTTTTGGATTAACACGGAGAACGTGCGTCAGTCTCTGGCCAAGAAACGAAAAGCTCTGGGCAATGCTGTTCTCGAGCTTCTTGCAAAGAAACTGAGAAATCAAGCCGATGAGGTTATTGCGATTTTACTGCGTTTGTTGATGCGCTTTATCATTTTTGACCGTTTGTCCGCCTGTAACGCGGAACGATCCTTTGTGCAGTTTGCTCATACAGGTCTCCCGGATTTAGGCTTATGAACACGTATTTGTAATATTTTTGAAAAGTTTGACAGTTGTTATACGGAAAAAAACTTTATCAATTCATCTTCGCTCAAAACGGTACATGACGTCATGGAACGTTTACCTATAGTGAACGACCTTTTCCTAGACCAGCTGTGTCCAACCCAAATGGCTTACTGGGCCAAAAAATCATGTCACTATCTCAACCAGGGCCGCACATTTTATGACATATTAATAAGGGCCGCATATTGAATGGCTATCTTTAACCTTAGCAAACTAAACTTTGCTCAAGCTATGTACTGAAAGCGTCAGAATAATAACTGCAATGGTAACAGACATGATAAAATGGCACTGAGGACAACCTACATAAAAAATGTCAAATTAAGATTATCAAAATAAGGACAGGTTGTCACTGTGTAGTTGCTCCTGTTACAGTGAAAACCTAAACTGGGCCGCACAAAACCATCAACTGGGCCGCATCGCGGGCTGGACATAGCTGTCCTAGACGGTTAGTTCTGCCAGACTGCAGTACCTGCTTTTATCAGCTGTGTACGAAGCACATGAACTGCAGTAACATGTTAACAGGCCTGTTCGTTTGCAATAAGAGATGCCATAACAAAAACTACAAAGATTAGAAAAATTTTATTTTCTTGATATGTCTAAAATACTTAAACCAAACAAATTTCAAGAAATTCGTTTTGAAATTGCGGTTTCCATCAAATTCGAAGGCATATTTTCAAATTTACACCAATGAAATGCTTGATAGTCAAGATGATGCAAATATCTGTATCTAAAAACATATTGTTCGTGGTTTAGAAACCTCGGATGCGTGGGTCGGCCATGTCTGTACAATTGGCGCGTTACCACAGGGCGAAAGGCTTAAGAGACTGCACGTTACACATTCTTGATACTTGGGTTCGGTTCGCAGGCTTGCGAGGAATGTAAAGCGATCAGCAGAAAACTGTACGAGAAGCCGAACACGATAGAGGAGCTGACGGAGATGAGGGAATGGATGAAGGGAGTCCCGGAGCAGCTGCTACAACACCAGGAACGTATAGATCGCGCAATGGGCGATTACGAACTCATCGAGGAGTTCTACTGCAACCTGTCGCAGGACGACTTCGTTGCAAAGTATGGATGGCTTTCTGTTTGAGAACCTCGTTTTGTTTTACTATATGTGCTGCCTCGTGATATACACGTAGGTATTATTGACGGAAGTTTATTCTAACAGTTACATTTTGTGGGATGTGACTCGCAGGTGGGTAGTAGGCTGCTCAGAGCAGGCGTGCTTTTCTCTGTAGATCTAGAACAAATCACCCCCAAGATTGCTTATCTGCGATTCTCGACGTTTTGTCGGTTAAGCTGCTTAAAAACTATCGCTCAGTGTTTTCATCGCAGATGAGCTAGTGGTGTTGCGAAAGCTTTGTGCGATTAATGCATCGTGCAGTGACTGCAAGCATGCACGACACCTTTGTTGATTTGTTCTGGACGTGACACTAAACTACCACCGGTGATGGGCTGCATTTCGGGATTTCCGCGGTATGGGCAAGGGGGCACAATTTCCCTGACGCTGAGAAGTCCCAACAGTGTCACAAGTACTTTCGTCAACACAGTACATTTGCTTCCGAAAGACCTCAGGTTCGAACATGGGGGCGCCAAATTTGGAAGTTGCTTTTTGCCCCGGGCGCCATCTAATCACGTTACGCCCCCAAGATTGGGACTAAAATGCGCTTCAGCCGTCGCTATTTCCAGGTTCACGTTGGCCAGGCATTGAACCTGTCGCAACGCATTGACCACACCTTTACTTGGGTCTTTCTGGGGGATGCGAAGTGCCATCTACTGATGACTAGGCGACACAGTGACTATAAGCGATTGTCGTCTCTCGTAAGGGTTTTGCAACACAGCAACATGACACCTTAAACAGTTACTAATCAAAATGGGAAGGTCGAGCTGTAAGAAGCGAAAGCAGAGTTCAGTAGCAAAGTACAGATTTAACAGGGTTGTGGAGTCGGAGGTAAAATGTCCGACTCCAACTCCGACCTTTCTAAAATTTCCGACCCCGACTCCTTAACATAAAATGAATGAAATTTGACTGTCAACAATTTTGTAGCAACTAGCAATCAGTGGAAATCGTGGTACACAGCAAGAATTCCTGTTTCAATAAAAGTTTTAAAAGAAGTTGTACCATTCCAATAGGAATTCCCAACTTAGGAGTGTGATGTAAAAAATGATCCAATTGTACTTCCGGAGTCGGACAAAAAATCCGACTCCACCCAAAAACCACTGACTCTGCGAAACCGACTCCGCAACCCTGGTTTCAACCGAGCTTTTGTGCGACCGCTCTGCGAGCAAATCTTTTAGTGAATTGGAGAACCGCTGCAATCGAAATGAGGTCGTCAGAAACCACATGGTGCTGACGTTACTACACCTTCAACCATGACTTACTGACGCATGGCTTTGTTGTCAATCCTTTGCGAGTTAAGTGAGGTGGAGACAAGATTATGTCTGGTGAATGTTAACACCCAAGCAGAAGCGTGTGCGCGAGAGATGTGGGGGTAAAAATGTAACCTAAATTTTTTTCACAATTCCTCTCCCCCATCTGAGGCAAAACTGTTACTTTTTGAGAGTTTGCCGACGGTTTCTTCCTCCTTGCGAAACATTGGCCTACGTTTGGTTGTTATGTCAATTCGTTTGAATACGCCACTGTCTCCAACTCCAGGAACATTTGAGCTTGTTCCAGTTGTTGACCAAAACTCAAATTCAGTGCAAATCTGGCTTTGAGGTCGTTGCGAAAAAATGATCCACAAAAACACAATTGACATTTTTGTTTGCATTCAGAATGCACGAACGCTAAATGACATATGTCAGCTTTTGTATCGTTTATAAGCTTCCATATACACACAGTATATAGGAAAGTGTATTATATTACACAAGCTAAGTACGTAAGTTTGTATGGTATAATAGAATCTCATATCTTATACGAGATATCACCGCTTTCCAGCAGGTCCGTTTTGATTTTGTGGTCTTATGAGTGGAACACTGATTTCATACTGATTTCATACACGCCACTTCCTCCAAGAACACCTGTCTCTAAGCACACCTGACGTTGCCCAAAACTCAAATTCAGTGTGTATCAAACTTTGGAGGTCGTTGCGAAAAAAAGGTGCACGAAAACACAATTGTTTGTTTTGTTCACATTTCTAATACAAATACAGTACGTGGAATTACAGTATATGCGGTTATGCTTTGCAAAAAGGTTTCTGCTACGGAAACTTTTGTTGAAGACAAAACAACTCGTTACGCAGGTTGAACAGTTTGCTTGTCGAGAATGAATTGGCTTAATGAGTTGTTTATCATCGTAGGCGATAGGGGATATTCAGCAGCGCCATCAACAACTAACATGCCGTCGGATATCGGCGGAGCCACTTTGCTCTTGTCGTCCTGCCACTTGCATTTAAGGCACTGGATTGACTTACAGTTCCGCGCAGTAGCCGAAGATCTGCGTCGCTGTCTACAGCGACGATAAGATTGCAACCATCAGAGCCATGTGACTTAATATAATGAATGACACGTAAAAACGAAAAAAAATGACGTCCACTGCGCGCGCCACACTTTTCCATTCCTCCTGTTCGAGGTCTTGCAGTTCTTGTTCTTTCTCCTTTTGTCGTCGCAGCGCCTCCCTTCTCTTCGCACGCGTCGCTCGTTTTTCTTCCTTTGACAACCTAGGCTGGAAGTTGCAAGTCCAGTCAGAATTTTTTTGAGGATGTCGGTGACAAGCGGCGTCACACTAAATTTTAGTGCATTGCTGCATACTCAGTTTTACATTCCGGTTTTGTAAATCTTATTCAGCACCCATGTTTTCCAACCATACCACCGTGGTGGGAAAACTGTCGCCTTCTAAGGGATTCTGTGCTGCTCGCGGAAGTCAGCAGCAATTCACAAAAATGTCAAGAAGTTTTTCTACTAACAACCTTCTGCCCGACTTTAAAAGAAGTGTAGAAAGAATTGTGACCAGAAGCCTTTCCCCCAGCAAATATCGCGTGCTGGATTATGAATTTGTTTATTTTTATTTGTCATGCTATCTGTATGTAACATTATCTTATTTAGTCTTTCACCGAACTGCCAAGCTAATGCCAACACTGTAATGGTCAGTATCTTACTACATCCCATCCGATAACTTGTCGCTAAGTGACTAGTCACAGCTAGTCACAAATGCATATCGCGTATTTCAACGAACGATTGAGCAGGTGTGTTATTATCATGCGCACCTTGTTTGCTTTCCCACTCCATTCGTATATATTTGTATTACAAAACTATATTATGATACAACTGATCAGCAGGTTCGGTAATCCAAGAAATGATTTATGATAATGTTTAATGATAATGTTATTTTATCTAGGCCAGGGTTTCCCAACTTTTTTCTCAGAGGGCCACATAAGCTATTATGCAATAGTTCGAAGGCCGGACATCTTACGTATTATGTTTGCTTCAGTATATGTTACATTCTGCCCAATCAACAGATTTTTCGTAAATGTATTATTCGTTCATTATTGACGAAATGATTTCACGGGTGGGATGAAACGGCTTCGCGGGCCGTAGTTTCGAGTCCCCTGATCTAGGCCTAGGCTAGAAGCCCACACAGTTTTTTAAATGGGCCGCAGAACAAACAAGTTTGAGAAGGCCTGGTATAGACTATAGAAAGTGTAGAAAAAATCGGAAAATCACATCTCGATTTACTTCTCAGAGGGATCGAAGTCTTAGGTCGCACGTTTATGCAGCAACACAATATAGAGCAAACAAAGAAGTCGCAGTTATACAGTAAAACGACAGATGGCGTATTGGTGTACGTCGAAGCTGACCGCCATTCTCTTCAATATTAACTTCTGCTATAGTAGCATCCCACGATCTACAACCACGAGCCGCCACCGGTATTTAATATGCAGGATTGGTAGACTTTGCCATTTGTGCGTCTGAAGGTGCTTTCCGATTCTGGACTGAATTTTTTCTCAAGAGAGCAGTCGTTGGATATGAAAGAACTCAGATAGCAGACGTTGTTGACTTATTCAAAAGCCTAGTCCAGTTCACGACAATATCTGCTTGGGATGTATCGGTACACGTCACCTGGTGCATTGCAACGGCCTTACGTCAGAAGCAGCAGCAAAACGGTCTATGAGTGATTGAAAACCCGCTTCGCTGTGTCAACAAAATCAGCATCATATGCAAAGAGTAGTTCATGCACAAGGATGTGCCGAGTTTTTGTTTTTGCGCATAATGTTGCAGTGTTGAACAACCTGCCAACTGTGTGAGTGCGCAGGAAAACTTAGTGATGCCTTCTTGTCATCACTGTTATAGGAATTCACGGTGAAGAGGAAGTGATTCCAAGTAAGTCTGGAACCACAACATAGCCTTGCTTTGCTCCACTTTTCAGACCAAAAAGAGCTGACGGGGCACCTTCGATTGAGATGTGCGCATCCATGTCGTCACGCAACGATCTGATGAGGCTGAAAAGTGAAGGCGGACATCCTATACGTTTTAACGGTGTATAATAGTCTTTCCCTGTTGACCATATCAAATGCCTTGGTCATGTCAGCAAAGACGATTTGAAGTAGACTGGATTTGCGCAATGAAAACATGTAGACCTGTAATTGATTTGTTTCTGCGAACATCCACATTGCGATTCAGCACATGGCCTCTTCTTGCAAGAGTTTAGATGCGGGATAGCACGATGGGCAACGACCTTGGCAACATTCAAAGGAGCCGCCTGAGAAAATATTTTAATCCCACCACTGCCTAACATGTAAGGAGATAGCTTTGTAAAGCACTTTCAAATGGGAATTTGAAAGCAATGACATCCACGCACCACATCGAAGTAATCTCGCTACCCAGAGTATGTGGGAAGCTCTAAAAGGGGCAACACATGGCTACAGTTTTGTTCTCAATTCATTGTAGTTTCCTTGCACGTAATTTATTTTTGAAGAAAATGGTCTGGACTTTTAACAATGATGAATCACTGAAAAATAAATCTTCTTAGAGCTTTGTGGAAGTCCAGTTTTCATATTAATTTTAAGATATTTTTGCTGAAAATCAGGTGTTGCACTAAACATCGCATTAAAGAAGTAAGTTGCTGTTCAACAAAGAATGACTTGTTTCTGAAGAGTGAAGGTATGTTTGATAAAATTTCAGATATGTCTGATAAAATTCTTGGAAGTAAAAAACGCGTAATTTCTCCGAAATGGCAATTAAATTATTACCTGCGCTTTATGTATGCTTCGTTTAGAAAGACATGTCTTCAAAAAGATTTTGTCCTTAAGGCGTTCAGTTCATTGCAGTTTCGTGTATACTTCATTTTTAGACTCCTTTCGGAGTGTCACGAGTGGTCTGCGGCGCCCATTTCGGCTTGCTTGTGCCGAGGGCCACGTGCCTTTTTCGCAATGAATGCTGATGAGTAGGGCAAGTTTTTGTTGCAGTAAAAAAGTGAGAAAGTTGCATTTATTTTCAACGAAAGTTGCATTTATGCGCACATTTGACTGCGAAAGACTTGACACAACCTATTTTCGTTTGCATGGACTTGGC